>Ga0208566_1000074_pt1 | contig 70099 bp, 71 predicted proteins | sample PL_2010_150m_FD_184159 | JGI IMG/M metagenome (GOLD analysis project Ga0208566, IMG submission 184159) | Freshwater microbial communities from Powell Lake, British Columbia, Canada to study Microbial Dark Matter (Phase II) - PL_2010_150m... | ecosystem: Environmental > Aquatic > Freshwater >...
ATTCTGTAGGTCTCAGTTCGGCCAAGAAGAGACGCTGGGGTATGTCGCTCTATAGCCGACGCTGAATCAGCAGTGCTACTCCAAACCGGTCATCCAAGACGGGCTTTCTATCCGCTGCTCAATTTTGGCCGCTGTGCAGCGAATCCAGCCGTTGGCCGCTGCAGGTTGTCTTGCAGTACCTGACGACGATAAGCGACCTGCGGGTTCGCTCCTATAGCCAGTTCACGCACTTCCGAATCGAATCATGTCTGCGGCCTTTTCGGCGATCATGATTGTGGGCGCATTAGTATTGCCGGAACTGATCTGTGGCATGACCGATGCGTCTACAACCCTCAACGCCCCGATTCCATGGACCCGCAGCGTTGCATCGACGACGGAGTCCGGGCCATTGCCCATGCGACAGGTGCCGACGGGGTGCCAGATGCAACCACTTGTAGCCCTGATTGCCATCGCCAGCGCCGCATCATCCAAAACCCCTGCACCTGGCAATAGTTCCTTTGCAATGTGTTCGCTCAATGGTGAAGCCGCTGCAATTAGTCTCGCGGCTCTCATGCCTTCAATTTGCAGCGCGACATCATCGGGATGTGTCATATATCCCGGATTGATCACAGGACTGTCAAAGGGGTCGCTGGAACGCAATGTCAGGCTGCCTCTGCTCTTGGGACGACAGGCCTGCACTACAATAGCCATCATTGTTGCCTGTCCCTTTGCGGCACTTTGTCGTGGAAAAAAAGGCGAAACCAAGAACTGAATATCACTGGGAAAGCCACTTTCGGAAGCTGCACTTTTCATGAAGAGTCCTGCTTCAGCAAGATTGCAGGTTGGGTCTGCCTGATCGAGTTGTCGCATTGCAAATGCCACGACGCTGCCCGGGTGGTCATGAAGATGCGCACCAACGGAAGGCAGTGCATGGCGCAAGGCCAATCCGTGTGACTCAAGCTGCACCGGGTCACCGATGCCTGAAAGCATCAACAATCTAGGGGAATCGATAGCGCCGGCACTCAATAGGACCTCTTGTCTGGCATGAATCCGCACTACCTGCGCACCGTCGAAATAGTCCACGCCCGTCGCACGATCCCTGTCTAAGACGATTCGCAGTGCACGGGCACGCGTTATTGTTCTCAGATTGGAGCGGGAACGTGCAGGGGCCAGGTAAGCGTCGGCAGTACTGCAACGCACCCCATTGCGCATGGTGACCTGATATAGCCCAACTCCCTCTTGCGACTCACCGTTGAAATCATCATTCTTGCGATGTCCACTCGCGACCGCCGCTTCAACAAACGCCTTAGCAATACGCCCGGGAGATAGCTGATCAGAAACTGCCAGCGGACCACCCACGCCATGCCAAGCATCTGCCCCTCGCGACTGGTGTTCTGCTTTAACAAAATAGGGCAACACATCGGACCAACCCCAGCCATCATTGCCGAGTGCTTTCCAGTTGTCATAGTCCTTGGGATTACCTCGAATGTAAATCATCGCGTTGATCGCACTTGTCCCACCCAGTACTTTGCCTCTCGGGCAAGGTATGCTGCGCAGGTTGTATCCCGCTTGAAGAGTGGTTGAGTAACCCCACGACTCATCTCGATCCCATAGCAAAGGCCATTGATTGGGCTGATTGATATTGGGAGAGTGACCTTCACCCCCAGCTTCCAGCAATGCGACTTCGCATCCGGAATCTTCGCTTAGCCTAGAAGCAAGCACGCAACCCGCAGATCCAGCACCTACAACGATGTAGTCAACGGTGACCATAGATGTTCCTCCCATTATCTTTCTTAGAAAATTCAGTCTAATCGGTTGGAAATAAATATGTTAGCTTTTACCGCCCATTTCTTCGGTGATCAAAAACCGTATTCCTATCCCGCAAGGACCGCGTGGGTCAGTGTGCAGGCGTCCGCTAACGGCTGCTCAAGGGATTTCAACTAAGACACCAGAATGCTGCCATTGCGAGCGGTCGCTTCCGCATTCTGGGCGTTCGCAGGGAACGGCCGGTTTCCATTCTCACCAGAGGAGGCAAAGGGTCGTGATGCGACCAACGTCTTTTCAGGTTCATCGCCGGAAAGCGGTCAGTGAATTGCCGTTTCCCGGAAGCCGCCATTCGTCACTGAGTGCAGACGACGCCAGGTGGACGGTTGCTCCCGGTACAATCTCCCAAACAGAGGATCGCATCAACATGCGTGCATACGTAATCACAGAACCCGGTGGCCCCGACAAGCTGGAACTCAAGGAAGTCGAGAGTCCCGCACCTCGCCCAGGTTGGGTTCTGATTCGAAATCGCGCCTTTGGACTGAACAGATCGGAATGGTTCACGCGCCGAGGCGATTCTCCCTCAGTTTCGTTCCCACGTATTCTTGGTATCGAGTGTGTAGGCGAAGTAATTGACGCATCAAACGGAGGACTGGACCCTGGTCAGACTGTTGCGGCGATGATGGGCGGAATGGGCCGTCAATTTGATGGGTCTTATGCTGAATACGTTCTTGTTCCAAGGGCGAACGTATTTCCATTGCGAACGGAATTGGAATGGGGCCTCCTTGGCGCCCTTCCGGAAATGCTTCAAACGGCACATGGATCGCTCTACACCGGCCTGGAGATTGATCGTGCCAAAACGCTCTTGGTGCGTGGCGCTACGTCGTCCATCGGATTTGCCACTATGGCGTTGGCGAAGTCCGCGGGTCTGGAGATTACCGCCACTACGCGCAATCCGGATAAGTCTGGCGAACTTGTTGCTGCTGGAGCGACGCATGTGGTCGTTGATGACGGGTCAATAGCACATGCAATCCGCTCAATATATCCCGGTGGAATTGATCGTGTCCTTGAGCTGATAGGCACCGCCACCTTACTGGATTCGCTTCAGGCGACAAGGCGGGGTGGCATTGTTTGCATGACCGGAATACTCGGCGGACAGTGGACGTTGTCAGAATTTCATCCGATGGGAGACGTGCCTACTGGAGTCAAGCTGACTTCATATAGTGGTGAGGCGGCCGACATTTCCCCAGAACGGCTGCAACACTACGTATCTTTGGTTGAAGCTGGAGAACTGAGACTGAAGGCGGGACCCAGATTTACGTTTGACCGACTCCGGGAAGCGCACGAGTTAATGGACGGCAATTTGGCAAACGGAAAGATCGTAGTCGAGTTCGTGTAGTCACAACTTGGGCGTCGGCTTCTGGCCCGAGTCGCCAAGTGAGATTCAAGTAGGTCGCCGTAAACCTGTCATCCAGCGGAGTCTGAACCGGAAAATTCTGACGGCGCCGTCATAGGCGGCTCGGAGCCGATTGTGTGGACTCGCCGCAATGCCCAATTGCGGTCGATGCCAAGCCGGTTCTGACCTCCGCCAGCCCTGTGGCGCCCTAGCCGCGTAAGGGATGCGACCGGGAACGATTGCCCATCAAACTACTCTAGGGAAGAGGCCAAGCGTGTGCTCCCGCGCTTCTGCGGGCGCACGGTGCGCGACGCCGATCAGTAAACTTCGTCGTGGTCGCCGACATTGATCGGCACGATCTCGGACTCGGTGATTAACATCTCGAGGGTGATTCTGTAGCTGAGATTGATAGACACGCTATGCAGTCCCGCAAATTTTCCCTTCAATGCGTGCAGCCGTAGTGACGGGTGATGAGGGTTTGCCTGAAGCAATTTGAGTGTCTTCGCGTACTGACCGACCGCGTCCGGGTGAAGTCGCAGGAAGCGCGCGGCCCGTCGATTGTACTGCTCGGTAAAAACGAGCCGCCAAGCCATTCATGCCGCCAGTTTGGCGAGGCGCTTCAGGTGTTGTTCAACCGATTCCTTGACGAAGCGACCCGTGTCCAAATCCGCCTTCGATTCGGCCAAAGCAGCTTCCAATTCGCACTCGCGCAAAAGCACATATTGCGCGCGGCTCATCACTACGTATTTCATTTGGCCCCGAACCGTCACCGAAGCCTCTGGCTGGTCCGCGAGCGCTTGTTCGATCGCACTGACGCCTCGGGTTTTCAGGTCGTTCGCGGAAATTGTGTTCATCTCAGTAGCTCCATATATCGTTCTATTAATAGCATTGTAGACAGTGCGATTCGAGTTGGCAAGTTCGCATTGGACCAGATCACGTCGCGGTCACTTCAGCCAACCTGCCGCCCTCCGGCCAGCCACCACTACGAAGGCAGAGGAAAGTTCGCAGTTGGGAGATAATCCGGGCGTCACTTCCGACCTCCAACCAGGACCCTGATGCCGCGCCGATACACCCTCCCCCAGGCCGCGCTCGCGCTCATCATCGCGCTGTTCCTCGCCGTGTTCCTGGTAGTGCCGGTGCTCACCGTCATGTACGTCGCCTTCACCAACAGCGACGGCAGCCTGACCCTCGCCCACTTTCGCTCGTTCTTCCAGCTGACACTGATGCGCGAGGCGTTCTACAACAGCCTTTACGTAGGCGGCATGAGCGTGGTGGTTTCCTCCATATTCGCGCTGCCGCTGGCGTACTTTACCGCGCGCTTCCAGTTCCGCGGCGCGCTGCTGATCCAAACCCTGGGCGTGCTGCCGCTGATCATGCCGCCCTTCGTCGGCGCCACCGCAATGCAGCTCCTGTTCGGGCGCAGCGGCTCGCTCAATCTGCTGCTCGGTGAATGGTTCGATATCAACCTGCCGCTGATGGAGGGGCTGAACGCGGTTATTTTCGTCGAAGCGCTGCACTATTTTCCGTTCATCCTGCTCAACCTCACGGTGGCGCTCAACAACATCGACAGCGCGATGGAGGAATCGGCGCAGAACCTGGGCGCGAGCGGCTTTCGCCTGTTCCGCCGCATCGTATTCCCGCTGGCGCTGCCCGGATACATGGCCGGCGCGGCGCTGGTGTTCCTCAAGGTGTTCGACGACGTCGCCACGCCGCTGGTGCTCAACGTCACCGATATTCTCGCGGCGCAGGCGTTCTTCCGCATCACCTCCATCGGCATCGACGATCCGATCGGCTACGTTGCCAGCGTCATCATGGTGATCGCGTCGATGGCCGCTCTGTGGGGTTCGGCCTGGGTGATGCGCGGCAAGGACTTCGCCACGCAGCAGCGCGGCGGCAGTTCGCTCGCCACGCGCAGACTCAGTCCGTGGCAGGCATTTTTCGCCTACGGCTGGGTGGTCCTGGTGCTGTTGCTGGTGCTCTCGCCCCACGTCGGCCTGGTGCTGCTGTCGTTTTCCAAGCTGTGGAGTTTCACCGTGATACCGGAGTCCTATACGCTCGCCAACTACGCCGCGGTGTTTCAGGATTCTCCGTTCATGCTGTGGAATACGCTGCTCTACTGCGGCATCGCCGCCGGGCTCGACGTCGCCATCGGCACGGCCATCGCCTATCTGATGTTGCGCACCAAACTTCCCGGCCGGCAGCTGCTCGATTTCGTCGCTTCCGCGGCGGTGGCGATACCCGGCATCGTCCTCGGGATCGGCTATCTGCGCACCTTCCGCGGGATCAACCTTCCCTTTTCCGATCTGCCGTTTGTATCGTTCTGGATGATCATCGCATTCGCCTTCACCGTGCGCCGGCTACCTTATGCACTGCGTTCCTGTGTCGCGTCGCTGCAGCAGGTGCATGTGTCGATGGAAGAAGCCGCGGAGAACCTGGGTGCGAGTAACCGGCGCACGGTGATGCGCATCGTGGTGCCGCTGATGGCGGGCGGCATACTCGCCGGATTCGTCACCAGCTTTCTCACCGCGGCAGTGGAGATTTCGGCCACCCTGATGCTGGTGTCCGCCACTTCGGACGCACCGGCCTCCTACGGCGTCTATCTATACTTGCAATCGATCGTCGGGCGCGGGCCGGGTGCCGCGCTCGGCGTCATCATGGTGTTGCTGGTCGGGCTCGGCACCTATGCCTCGCATCGCGTACTGCGCGCGCGCAGCATGCGCCTGGAAACCGTACAAGCGCTCAAGTAGGCAATCATGGCAAAAGTCAAAGTCGAATTCCAGGACATCGCGCTCGCCTTCGGCAACACCAAGGTGCTGCGCGACATCAGCCTCGCGATCGAACCGGGCGAGTTCTTCGCCCTGCTCGGTCCCTCGGGCTCCGGCAAATCCACGTTGTTGCGCGTGATCGCCGGCTTCGCTCAGGCCAACACGGGACGCGTACTGGTCGACGGCAAGGATATCTCCGCCGTGCCCCCATGGCGGCGCGACATCGGCATGGTGTTCCAGAACTACGCCCTGTGGCCGCATATGACGGTGCAGCAAAACGTCGCGTTCGGGCTGGAGGAACGCAGGCTGCCGCGCGACGTGATCGGGCGAAAAGTCGCCGCCGCGCTCGAACTGGTCGACCTGACCGGGTTCGCCGCGCGCCGGCCGAGCCAGCTCTCCGGCGGCCAGCAACAGCGCGTGGCGCTCGCCCGCACCATCGCCGTCGAACCCAAGGTACTGCTGCTGGACGAGCCGCTGTCGAATCTCGATGCCAAGCTGCGCGTGCACATGCGGGTCGAGTTGCTGGCGCTGCAGCGAAAACTCGGCGTCACCACCATATTCGTCACCCACGACCAGGAAGAGGCGCTGTCGATTTCCGACCGCGTAGCGGTGCTCGACGCCGGCGTGATCCAGCAGGTTGGCACGCCGGTCGAGCTGTTCGACAGTCCGGCCAACCGCTTTATCGCCAATTTTGTTGGCACCATCAATCTGTACCCGGGCACACTCAAAGCCGGAGTGGGCGCGATGCAGTTTGAGTCCGAAGCATTCGGCACGATTTCCCTCCCCGGCATGCCGGCAGCCGCGCCGGGCGAAGTGGAAATCGCCTTCCGGCCGCATGTGGTCGCTCTTCTCGAAACCGGCTCGCCGGTCGAGCGCGGTCTGATCCGGCTCGAAGGACGCGTCAGCGCACGCGAATTCCTGGGCGAATTCATCCGCTACACGGTCACGGCGGGCAAAGCCGACATCGTCGCCGACCAGGCGCATTACACCGGCGCCAGAAGCTTCGCACCCGGCGATACGGTGCAACTTGCGATTCAGCCGCAGCAGATTCGTGTGCTGGCGCGTTAGATGGCGGCGAGTGGACGAGGCACCGACGCGCAAATGGCGCGAATGCGTCCACGCCTCTATGAGAAAATCAGCTCGATAGCATAGCCGCGGGAAACCTCATGCAACTGCCACTGGATGGTATCAAGGTGCTCGATCTGAGCCACGCGCTCGCCGGGCCGTTCTGCTCGACCATGCTCGCCGACTATGGCGCGCAGGTGATCAAAATCGAACCCCCCGGCCTGGGCGACATTGCGCGCGCCTGGGGCACGCCCCTTCCGGGCGGTGACACCGATTACTTCATGAGCCTGCATCGCAACAAGCAGGGCATGGTGCTCGATCTGAAGAATGCCGAAGGCAGGGCAACCTTCCTCCGTCTGGTCGAACACTGCGACGTGGTACTGGAGAACTATCGCGCCGGCGCGCTGGCGAAGCTGGGACTGGACTACGCAATCGCGCGCAAGCGCAATGCCGGCATCATTTACTGCTCGATCTCGGGCTTCGGCCAGGACGGTCCGTATCGCGACCGCCCCGCGCTCGACCTTATCCTGCAGGCGGAAAGCGGCATGATCAGCGTCACCGGCGAAGCAGGCGGGCACGGTGCCCGTGCCGGCGTATCCATTGCCGATCTCACCGCCGGCATGAATGCGGCGTTCGGCATCATGCTGGCGCTGCGCGCGAAGGAAAAAAGCGGGATCGGGCAAGCCATAGACGTATCGATGATGGAGGGCCAGCTGGCGCTGCTCAGCACCATGCTCGGAAACTACTGTTCCACCGGAGAAATCCCCGGGCCGATGGGCACTGCGTACAAGGCACTGCTGCCCTACCAGACGTTTCAGACCACGACGCGCGACCTCGCGCTGGCCGTAGGCAGCGAAAAACTGTGGAAAATATTCTGCCCGGTGATTGGCTGTCCGGAACTCGCCGACGACCCGCGTTTTCGCACCAATGGCGATCGCAACCGCAACCGCGAAATCCTGGTCGAAAAACTGCAACAGACGTTTCTGACACGCAGCTATGAGGAGTGGGAAGCGCTGCTGACCAGGAATGGCATTCCGGTCGGCGCGATCAATAATCTGGCCCAGGTGGTCGACCACCCGCAGGTCAAGGCGCGCGGCTCCATCGTCGAAACCGAGCATCCGCGTGCGGGCAGGCTGCGTGTGGTAGGCGTACCGGTCCGCCTGTCTGCGACGCCGGGATCGATACGCACGTCGTCGCCGGCGTTGGGAGAACACACCGACGTGGTACTGCGGGAACTGCTCGGGCTCGGGACCGAGCAGATTGCCGCGCTGAAAACCGCCGGCGCGTTCGGCGCTTAATTGCTCTTTGCGCCCTCGTTCACCCAGACTTTGAGCATTTCAACGTCCTTGTCCGCGAGCTTTTCCTTGCCGTGCGGCATGCGGATCGAGGCATGCGCACGACCTTCCACCAGCATGTTGAGCGAACTCGACAGGGCATCGCCCGGTTTGACCAGCGGCCCGAATTTTCCGCCCTTCATCAGCGTCGCATAGCTGGTGGTATCCAGCCCGCTCGCGAGGAAGCCTTCCTTGCCGGGCGCGTGGCAATCCGAACAGTTTTTCGAAAGTATCGGTTGAACGTCCTTGCTGTAGCTCACGCCCGATGGCGTGCACGCGGCCAGCGACAGCACCGCGGCTGCAGCCAGCGAGCACCTCGATACTACTTTGAACGCGGAATTCATGACTGATCTCCTTGTGGCTGATCTTCCGAATCTACCCCAGAATACGTTGTGTAACATTCTACCTCATACAAAATCGTCGGATTTCCGGAGTCAGCGGCGAAGGCCGGGGCTTCCGGCGGGGTGAAAAAAAGGGAAACGCCATGTTCTATGGACTCGATGACGCGAAGGCGGCGCGGTTTCGCGAAGCGATGGCTGCGATCGGCGAATGCTATCCACGGCTGTTTGCCAGCGACATGCTGATTACCGTCGACCGCAACATGAGCTTTTACGATGACACGCAATTCATGCGGTCATTCCAGGCCGCCGCCGAAACGGCGCAGGAACGCAGCCTCATCTGGCGGCTGCACGTGCTCGCCTGGGCGGGCGAACATTGCCGCCATCTGGCCGGGGATTTCGTCGAATGCGGCGTGTTTCGCGGCTTTTCCACCGCCGTGCTCGCCCACTACCTCGACTTCGGCAAGCTGCCGAAGCAATGGTTTCTTTACGACACGTTTTCCGGCGTGCCGGAAGACCAGCGCAATTCCAACCACGACAATTCGGAGGTATTCCAAGTGTCGGAACTGCAGGCCTACGTGTCGAAACGGTTCGAAAAATACCCGAACATTCAGGTGGTGCGCGGGCGGGTGCCGGAGGTACTGGCCGAACAGGCGCCAGCCACGATCGCGTTTCTTCATATCGACATGAACTCTGCCGACGCGGAACTGGGCGCGCTCGAGCAACTGTTCGGCCGCGTGGTACCCGGAGGAATGGTAATTCTGGACGACTACGGCTGGTTCTACTACAACGAGCAAAAGCATGTCGAGGACGCGTTTTTCGTTGGCGCCGGCTATCGCGTCCTGGAACTGCCCACCGGACAGGGATTGATCGTCAAACGCTGAGACCGCGCTGTAATCGGTCAGCGCGCACCGGCCGGAAAACCGCTGGTCCGACAGCCTAATCGAACAAGGCCCGCATCGCCTGCCCGCCTGCGGCGACCTCGGAAAAGCGCCGCCCCCAGATGAGCCCGCCGTCAATGACGATATCCGCGCCGTTGACGAAAGTCGATTCGTCGCTGGCGAGGTAGACCGCCGCATTGGCGATATCGCCGGGCAGACCGGCGCGCGGAATCGTCTGCATCCGGGCCAGCACGAGTTTCATCTTCTCCGCCGAGGCTTCCGCCGCGACGGGGTCCATTCCCATCGCCTTGCCGAAGATGCCGGTGGCGATGCCGCCGGGAGAAATCGAGTTGACGCGCACGTTGTCCTCGCCCAGTTCCATCGCTGCGCAGCGGCTCAAGTGGATCAACGCCGCTTTGGCGACGCCATAACTGATGGACGAAGAGTAACCCGCCCGATGCCCGGCCACCGAACCGATGTTAATGATGCTGCCCTGCTTTTGCACGCGCATCAGCGCGCTGACGTGTTTTATATGGGCCAGCGCGCCACGCACGTGCGCGGCGATGGTGGCATCGAAGGATTCGAGCGCCACGGCCTCGAGTCGCCCGCCTGTGGATACGCCGCCGGCGTTGTTGATCAGGACGTCGACGCGTCCGTTCATCTTCGCCGCCGTGGCTATGGTGCGCGCCGCGTCGGCTTCGACTGTGACGTTGGCTTCGATGAACGTGGCGCCCGTGGCCTTCGCCACCTCGGCGCCGAGCGCGACCCGGCGCCCGCTGAAATATACGCTGGCACCCTCTTCGATAAAGCGCTCCACCATGCGCCGCCCGATACCGCTGGTGCCGCCAGTAATGACCGCAACCTTGCCTTTTAGTCTCATGATCCCGCCTTCTGAAGGTTATACGTTATGCGACGCGATCAAATCGCCTGGCATCGAATTTTGTGTTCGTTACGGTATGAGGGGATATCTTTCCTCATACTCCCCTAAGTAAGAGGCTATTTCGGCAATTCTGAAATGGCCACTTACTTGCTTTCCATCACCCACACGCCGTTCCAGTCATCGCCGGGCGGATGCTCGGCAAGATGGCGGCTGCGTTCAATATATAGATTGGCTGCCTTGTCCGCAGGATTCAGCGCCACGACTTCCGAAAACTGCTTGATTGCGTCATCCCACTTGCGCTGGCGGTACTTGCGCAGGCCGTCGCGGAAATACCCCAGTGCGTCGATCAGATGCGGGTAGGTTTCGTCCGTGTGATAGTCGAGGATTTCATGGATCGCGACCGGCTGCGTCTTGCCTTTGACCACCACCAGATCCAGTTCGCGCGTGCGGTAGGTTCCGCGCAGTTTGGCGTAGGTGAACTCGCTCACCAGGATACGGCTGCCGTACTGCTTGCACGCCGACTCCAGACGCGACGCCAGGTTGACGCCGTCGCCGATGATGGTGTAATCCATGCGCTTTTTCGAGCCGATGTTGCCCGACACCACCATGTCGGTATTCAGGCCCACGCCCATATCCACCGGCGGCTTGCCTTCGGCGATGCGCGCGGCATTCCACGTCCTCAGGTCGCGCAGCATCGCGATCGCCGCGCGTACCGCGCGGTCGGCATCGTCCTCATGCGCCACCGGGATGCCGAACGCGGCCATGATCGCGTCGCCGATGAATTTGTCCAGCATGCCCTCTTCGCGCTGAATGCAATCGACCATGAGTGTGAAATACTCGTTCAGCAGTGCCACCGTGCCCTGCGCGCCCAGTTGTTCCGTGATGGTGGTAAAGCCGCGGATGTCGGAAAACAGCACCGTCGCCATCACCGCCTGTCCGCCGAGCAGTTCTGCCCCGCTCGCCACCAGACGGTCCGCGATGCCCGGATCCATGTAGCGCGACATGGTCGATTTCATGCGCTTTTCGCTGCTGATGTCCTCGATCAGGAGCATCGAGCCGAGGTGCTTCTTTTCCATGTTGAACAGCGGCAGGATGGTCACGTTGGCGGAAACCTTCTCGCCCTCGACCACCAGTTCCGCGTCCATCAGCATGTCGACAGTGCCGCTCTCGTTCACCTGCTTCATTCGTTCCAGTATCCAGGCGTTGTCGCCGGCGAAGAATTCCGCCGCCGGCCGCTGCACGATGCCCTCCAGCGTCACCTTGAGAATCTTCAGTCCCGCAGCGTTGCAGGTGGCGATCTTGCCGCTGTCGTCCAGGGTGAGGACAGCGTTCGACATCGACTCCAGCATCGCCTCGTTGTAGTTCTTCATGTTGTGCACGTCGGCGAACAACTTTGCGTTCTCCAGCGCGATCGAAATCTGCGCGGTGAAGGCGCGCAGGCGCGACTCGTCCTCATGCGTAAACGGTCCGCCGTGCTTGTTCAGCACCTGGGTGACTCCGATGGTCTTGCCGTGCTTGTTGACGATAGGCACGCACAGGATCGAGCGCGTGAAAAAGCCGGTTTTCTTGTCGAACGCCGGATTGAAGCGCAGATCGGCGTAGGCGTAAGGAATGTTGATCGCCTTGCTGCTCGTAAACACGGTGCCGGCGATGCCCAGATGATTGGGCAGCCGGATCTGCACCGATTCCAGCCCCTGCCCTACCTCGGACCACAACTCATGGGTCTTGTCGTCGTTCAGGAACAGGGTCGAGCGCTCGGCGTTGAGCATGCGCGTCGCTTCGCCCATGACCTTTTGCAGCAACGAGCCCAGCTTGATGTCCGCCGTGACCTCGGACACCACGTCGACAAACTCCATTTCCTGCTTGCGCACCGCCTTCATGCGCTCGATGAATACCGCGCCCTGCAGCGCCAGCGTGCCCTGGGTGGTCATTGCCTCGAGCACGGCGAGATCACGCTTGGTGAATTCGCCCTTCCTCTTGTTCAGCGTCTGCGCCACACCGATGATGTCGCCCTTCACCGTGCGGATCGGCGTACACAGGATATTGCGCGTGACGAACCCGGTCTGCTCGTCGACGGAGCGGTTGAAGCGCGGGTCCGAATAGGCGTCCTGGATCAGGACCGACTCCCCGGAGGTGAATACGAATCCGGCGATGCCGCTTGAATTGAGCAGGCGAATCTCGCGCTTGATGTTGCCCTGGGCCACGCGCGAATACAGCTCGTTGGTCTCCGCGTCGTTGAGGAACAGGGTGCCGCGCTCGGCGTCCAGTTCCGCCGTGGTCATTTCGACCAGGGTGCGCAGCACGTCGTCCAGCGTATCGTGCGCCGCCATCCGCCGCGATACTTCGAGCAGGAGTTCCACCAGCTTCAGACGTCCGCGCACCGCCGGGCTGGCATTCTTCTTGGCCGGCTTGCGCGCCGCCGGCAGGCGTGTAATTTCGGCAGTCGGTTTGACTTGTTCCATGGCTCCCACTTTACCTTAGAGCGATAACAAAAGTCATTCTGTTACGGCCTGACTTGAGCGAGCACGAGGGGAGTTATCCTCTCGTATCGTTACCGATTCTTGGTGCCCGCCGCGGGCTGCATCTGCTCGCGCAGCGCGCGCAGTGTAGCCTGCAATTGCACCAACTCGGCGTGATCCTGCGCGCGCGCGGCTGCAATTTCGCCCTGCTTGGAGAAGTTGGCCTGTTCCAGCGCATTGCGCAGCGACGCTACGGTCGAACGCAACTGCGCTACTTCGTCCTGCGCCGCGATGACCGCCTGGCGCACGGCGGCATCCAGTTCGGACTTTGCCTGTTCCAGCGTGTCACGCAGCGCCGCAATGATTGCCTTGTGCTGTTTGATTTCGTCCAGATTGGCGGCTTGCGCCAGCCGCGCTGCGTCGTCGCGCCTGAGCGGCCATTCCTGCAATTCGTCGCGCAGCGCGCTGATGGTGGCCTTCAGCTGCGCGATTTCGGCGTTCGCGCCGGATAGACCCTGCCGTACCGCCTCGGCGGTGGCGCTACGTGCGTGCTCCAGTTCCTCGCGCAGCGCGAGCACGGTCCTTTTCAGGTCGCGAATCTCGGCCAGTCCGGTTGTGCCGGTATCGGTGTCGACAGTCATGGAATGATTGTAATCCCTGGGCGCGATTCGAGGAATCCGGATTGTGCAGCCGCCCGACCCGGGATCGCCCCGCTAAAGCGTCGCGTCGGACGCAATTCCGCGGTCTACTCCGGCTGCACGCCGCCGCCGTATTTGAGCCGCGGCATTTCGAACCGGTCGGTAATGCGGGTGTAGCCGCCCCTGCCGGCCAGCCGGCCGATCGGATTGATCCTGCCGACGTCGACGTGAAAGCGCTCGTCGACAATGCCCTCGTGGTAGTGGAAGTACACCACTTCGCCGACCACCAGGTGATAGGGCGATCGGCCGAGTTCCAGCCGGTGGAGCAGACGGCACTCGAACGCGACCGGCGCTTCGGCAATGCGCGGCGGGCGCACTTTCTTCGACGCAAGCGCGGTAAATCCCGCCTCCGCCATTTCGTCCACGCCGCGCGGGTAGTCGATCGCGCACACGTTCATTTTCTCCTTGATCGCGTCGCTCACGATGTGCACCACGAACTCGGGAATCTCGAGGATATTCGCGATAGTGTCCTTGGCGCCACCGTCCTTGCTGCCGACCGAGAACATGACCATCGCCGGATCGGAGGCGACGCCGTTGAAAAAGCTGAATGGCGCGGCGTTGGGCCCCTGGCTGCCCAGCGTAGTCACCAGCGCGATCGGCCGCGGGGTAATGCTGCCGATCATCAGCTTGTACAGCGCCTGTGCATCCAGATCGGTTGGGTCGAATTCGGTCATGGCCTTCCTTTGCGTGTGCGTAACCCGGGATTGCGAGCATTCTAGCCTTCGCGTCGAAGCGAGGCGACAGGTACCTTCGCTCCTACCGCGGCTTGTCGCGCTGCGGCGCAGGCCGGCGACGGCGCGCAATTGCTTTGCCGGCTTTGCTCGCTGCTCCTATAATTGGATTCTGCCCCCCCGGACAATGGTGCACACATGAACCAGCCGCGCGAACTCAACGCCACCTTAGTCAACGAACTCCAGGCCCTGCTGGGAGAACGCGCCACCACGGCGCGCGGCATCCGCGACCAGCACGGCAAGGACGAATCCTACTTTCCCTACGCGGCGCCCGACGCCGTGGTGTTTCCGAAAACCACGGAGGAAGTGCGCGACGTAGTCAACATCTGCCGCCGCCACCGGGTGCCGATGATCCCCTACGGCGTCGGCACGTCGCTCGAGGGCCATATACTCGCGGTGAACGGCGGCGTGTGCATCGACCTGAGCCAGATGAACCAGGTGCTCGCGGTGCATGAATCCGACCTCGATGCGGTGGTGCAGGCGGGGGTGACGCGCAAGCAGTTGAACGAGCATATCCGCCACACCGGACTGTTCTTTCCGATCGACCCGGGCGCCGACGCGACCATCGGCGGCATGACCGCAACGCGCGCCTCCGGCACCAATGCGGTGCGCTACGGCACCATGCGCGAAAACGTGATTTCGCTGACCGTGGTGCTCGCCGACGGGCGCATCATCAAGACCGCGCGGCGGGCAAAGAAATCCGCGGCGGGCTACGACCTGACACGGCTCTTTATCGGCTCCGAGGGTACGCTGGGCGTAATCACCGAAATTACGGTGAAACTGTATGCGGCGCAGGAAGCGATGTCGGCGGCAGTGTGCGCCTTCGAATCAGTCGAAGGCTGCACCCGGACCGTGATCCAGACGATACAGATGGGTGTGCCGGTGGCGCGCTGCGAGATCGTCGATGCGACCGCGATCGGCTGCATCAACAATTACAGCAAGACCAACTACCGCGTTGCCCCGACCCTGTTTTTTGAATTTCACGGTACGCAGGCGAGCGTCGTGGAGCAGGCCGAAGCGGTGCAGGAGATTGCGCGCGAGAACGGCGGCATGGATTTCCAGTGGGCGACCAAGGCCGAGGATCGCACCGCGCTGTGGGAAGCGCGTCACAACGCCTACTTTGCCTGCCTGCAACTGCGCCCGGGAAGCCGGGGAATTTCAACCGACGTGTGCGTGCCTATTTCCCGTCTGGCCGAATGCGTTTCCGAAACCATGAAAGACGTGGCGGACTATCTGTGTCCGGTACCCCTGCTCGGGCACGTCGGCGACGGCAATTTTCATCTGGTCTTTCTAATCGATCCGGACAAGCCTGAAGAGCTGGAGTTGGCGAAGTCGTTCAACAAGCGGCTGGTCAAGCGCGCGCTTGCGATGGAAGGCACCTGCACCGGAGAACACGGCATCGGATTGGGAAAACAGGCCTGGCTGCGGGAGGAACTGGGGGAAGCCGTAGATGTGATGCAGGACATCAAGCGCCTGTTCGATCCGGACAACCTGATGAATCCGGGCAAGGTGGTGCCGCTGTAGGCTAGGCCTGTCTCCGGCGCCGCCATTGCAGTCGGATACGAAGTGCAGGCATTGCGCGCTCCGCGCGCCAACCTTGTTTCCTGAACGGATAAACTCCATCCGTCCAGGAAACAAGGTTTTGGATAGAAGCGACAACAGCTTAGGTGTTTTATCCAAGATCTACGATAGAGCGCGGATGTGCTTTTCATCCGCGCTCTATCGTGGATCCGCGCGGACGGGACGCCGTCCGCGCAAGAGGCGCCACAGCAGTTCGGACCAGCGCAGGACATATCCAGGAGATATTCGAAGTGCAGGCATTGCGCGCGCCGCGCGCCAACCGTGTTTTCTGCACGGATGAAAAGCCCATCCGTACAGAAAACACGGTTATTGTTAACCCATAATAGACCGTGTGGGTTCCACCAAAGATCCTCGATTGCGTGCGGATGTGCTTTTCATCCGCGCTCTATCGTGGATCCGCGCGGACGGGACGCCGTCCGCGCAAGTGCCAACAACGAAATTCGAACCGATTTATCCTCAGACTTTGAGGAAATGCTCGCGGTAATACTTGAGTTCCTCGATCGATTCGTAGATATCGGCCAGCGCTTCATGCTTGCCGTGCTTGCTCAGCCCCTTGGCCAGCTCCGGTTTCCAGCGCTTCACCAGTTCCTTCAGCGTGCTCACATCGAGATTGCGGTAATGGAAATAGGCCTCGAGCCGCGGCATGTGTCGCGCCAGAAAGCGGCGATCCTGGCAGATTGAATTACCGCAGATCGGCGAGATCCCCGATCCCAGGTGCTGCGCGAGAGAGTCCAGGTATTGCTGTTCGACTTCCGCCTCGCCCAGCGTCGAGGCCTTGACCTTGGCGATAAGCCCGGAACGCGCGTGGGTGGATTTGTTCCAGTCGTCCATCGCGTCGAGCACGCTGTCGGCCTGATGCACTACCAGCACGGGCAACTCGGCCACGGTATTGAGTTGCGAATCGGTGATGACGAAGGCGATCTCGATAATTTTGTCGCGATCGGGATCAAGACCGGTCATTTCCATGTCTAACCAGGCGAGATTGTTTTGATCTTGAGGCATGATGCCGGTGAAATCCGCGTTGATTGATTGAAGGGCTTTATTGTGTCATATTTCAGCCAGATGCAGACTTTCACTGCCGTTTTTCTTGCAGCGCTCGCGCTCACCCTGGGCCTGCGCCTTTGGCTCGCCCGGCGCCACCTGCGGCATATCGCGCGCTACCGCGACCAGGTGCCTCGCGAATTTTCCGAGCACATCGGGCTGGCTGAACACCGTAAAGCAGCCGATTACAGCAGCGACAAAACGCGTCTGGGCATGATCGACCTCGGCGTGGGCGCACTGTTTCTGCTGGCGCTGACGCTCGGAGGCGCGCTGCAGTCGTTGCACGACGCCTGGCTGCGCGTATTCGACGCCGGCAGCCATGCGCAGGGCATCGCCCTCATTGTCAGCGTCGCCCTGGTATCCGGGGCAATCGACCTGCCGCTGTCGCTGTATCGCACCTTCGTCATTGAAGCGCGCTATGGTTTCAACAAGATGACGCTGCGGCTGTTTCTCGTGGACCTGGCGAAGCAGACGCTGCTCGGCGCCGTGCTCGGGTTGCCGCTGCTTTTGTGCGTGCTGTGGTTGATGCAGCGCATGGGCGACGCATGGTGGCTGTACGCCTGGATCACCTGGATCGGGTTCAACCTGCTGATACTCACCGTCTACCCCGCGCTGATCGCGCCGCTGTTCAACAAGTTCACGCCGCTCACAGATGTTAGTCTGAAATCCCGCATCGAAGCGCTTCTCGCCAAGTGCGGATTCAAGGCACAGGGCCTTTATGTGATGGACAGCTCGCGCCGTTCCAGCCACGGCAACGCCTATTTCACCGGATTCGGTGCGGCCAAACGCATCGTGTTGTTCGACACACTGATCGCGCGCCTGGCACCGGCGGAAATCGAGGCCGTGCTGGCGCATGAACTGGGGCATTTCAAGCACCATCACGTATGGAAACGCATGGCAGCGCTGTTCGCCATGAGCCTTGGATTTCTGTGGCTGCTAGGGTACGCAATGAAGCAGGATTGGTTCTATGCAGGTCTCAACGTGCAGACGCAGACCACCGCACTCGCGTTGCTCCTTTTCTTCCTGGTGGTGCCGGTGTTCACCTTCCTGCTGCATCCGCTCACCAGCCTGTATTCGCGCAAGCACGAATACGAAGCCGATGCCTACGCCGCGCGCCAGGCACTGCCCGCCGATCTGATCCACGCACTGGTGAAACTGTATCAGGACAACGCCGCCACGCTCACGCCTGATCCGCTTTACTCGGCGTTCTACGATTCGCATCCCCCGGCGTTGCTGCGCATTGCCCGGCTGCAAGGTGCCGGAACGCAGCCTGAACCGCAGCCTGCGTAGCGATGGACGATCTCGAACAACGTAAATGCCGCGACCTGCCCGCGGGCACCCGGCCGCTGGCGCAGGCGCAGGTAGATGCGTTTCTGGCGCTGCTCCCAGGCTGGGCACACCGGGATGGCACGATCGACAAGGTATTCTCGTTTGGAAGTTATACCGAGACCATGGCCTTCGTGAACGCTGTTGCAGCGATCGCCGAGCGCGAGAATCATCATCCGGACATGCTGGTGACCTTCGGCACCTGCCGCGTCAGCTACAGCACCCACTCCGTCGGCGGAATCTCGGAAAACGATTTTATTTGCGCAGCGAAAATCGAGGCGCTTTGCCGGCTCTGACACTTTCCGGCCAGGTAATCGCAGCCCACGGCCGGCACTATCTGGTTGAGACCGGCGATGGTCGCCACTACGCCTGCTTTCCGCGCGGCAAGCAAAGCAGCGTCGCCTGCGGCGACCGCGTGATGTTCGCACCCACGGCGGACGCGCAAGGCGTGATCGAAGCGGTGGATCCGCGTTCCAGCTTGTTTTCCCGCTCCGCCGCACACCGGCAAAAGCTGATCGCCGCCAACGTCACCCAGCTTGCCATCGTGGTCGCCGCCGAGCCAAGCTTCAGCGAGGAGTTGATCAACCGCTGCCTGATCGCGGCCGAATACCAGGACATGCGCACCCTGATACTGCTGAACAAGTGCGACCTCGCGGATGCGGCCAGGGCGGCATTGTCGCGGCTCGAGCCTTACCTCCAGGCCGGCTACCGCGTAATCGAACTCTCGGCACTCGAGGACGCCGAAGCGCTGCGCCCGCTGCTCGCGCGGCAGGCGACGGTGCTGGTGGGGCAGTCGGGCATGGGCAAGTCCACCATCATCAATGCACTGTTTCCAGACGCACACGTTTCCACGCGGGAGATCTCCCTCTTTCTCGCCTCAGGCCGCCATACGACGACCGAGGCCCGACTTTACCGCCTGGACGCAGACAGCACCCTCATCGACTGTCCCGGACTGCAGGAGTTCGGCCTGCATCATCTGTCGCCGCAGGATATCGAGACGGGCTTTGTCGAATTTCGCAATTTGCACGGACAATGCCGCTTTCAAAACTGCCGCCACATGAGCGAGCCGGGTTGCGCTTTGACCCAGGCAGCGGCAAGCGGCGCAATACACCCGCGCCGGCTGGATATGTTTCGCCGCATCAGTCGCGCCGAATCGGGTTAATCATGTATTTGTTGTACAGCTCGCTGAAACTGTTCGAAGTCCATCACCTGAAAAACCTGCTCGAGGCCGAAGGCATCCGCTGCCAGATCCGGAACGAACTGCTCAGCCGGCTTGCCGGAGAAATCCCGTTTACCGAATGCGCGCCTGAATTGTGGCTGCTGGACGAGCGCGACCTGGAGCAGGCGCGGCGCATCGTGACCGATTTTGGAAGCACGCCCGTCGCCAGGCCGCCGTGGGAATGCACTAACTGCGGCGAGGCGCTGGAAGGCCAGTTCAGCGCCTGCTGGCATTGCGGCACCCCGCGAGCGCAAAGCTAGCGTGATTGCGGTCGGCGCGCCTGTGCCGCGCCGAAGCAGCTAACTCATCGCCCGCGCGATCGCGAGCAGCAGCAACAAACAGAGAATTACGACCAGCGCGCGCCATACCAGCCCGATGGTGCTGTCGAGAAAGCCCACGTCGGCGTCGTCCCCGAGCCCCAGTTCCGGCCGATCCACCGGACTTTGTTCCGCCTGAAACGGCATGCCCAGGCGCACGCCCATGGCGCCGGCGCCGCTGGCGAGCACGACGCCGAGCGCGGCATCGGGCCATTTCGCCGCCTGCGTGCGCCAGCAATAGGCCGCATCCTCGAAATCACCGACGATGGCAAAGGCAATCGCGGTCAGCCGCGCCGGTATCCAGTCGAGCAGCCGCACGATTTGGCTGGCGAAGTCGCCGAATGCAGCCAGCTCTGTATCGCCACGATTCGCCCAGCGCTGATTCAGGAACGCGGACAACCGGTAGAGAATCGCCCCAATGGGACCGGGCAGGAGCACGAACCAGAACACCACCGCGAACACGTGCCGGTAGGACGCCGCCAGCGCGTCTTCGATGGTAAGCCGGGCCACCTCCTCCGCGTTCAGGCGCTCGCAGCTGCTGCCGCGCCACTCGCCCAGAATGGCCCGGGCCCGTTCCAGATCTCCGCTCTTGAGCGCCCAATGGATGTCGGTGAAGTAATGGCCGACGTGGCGAAAGCCCATGGTCACGTAAAGAATGAGCACATTGAACGCCAGCGCCAGAAAGGGTGACAGCCGATAGAGCAGGTAGTAGGCAAGGATTGCCAGCAGCATCGCCGGCACCACACCCAGCAGCCAGGCGATGATGCCGTGCGTGCGCTCGCCCGCGTTGAAGTGCCGCTGCAGGAAGTCGGCAAAACGCACTGCCTGGGACACCAGGCCCTTGCGGTCGGCCAGCGGCCGCCATTGCTCCAGCAGTAGTGCGATGATCAGCGAGATGAGGCTCATAGGGTAGGTGGGACTCTCAGAATGGCGCGGTCGAAAAGCGGCCGGGGATGGTGATGAAGATACCATACGCACTTCGCCGGCTCAAACCCTTCGGCGATTGCGCCATCGCCGCAAGGACATCCATTTTCTTGGTCGATGCCGAAGCATCGGTCCGCACTTATGCGGTTAGATACGCGTAGAGATTCATCAGCATTCCGGCAGTCGCGCCCCATATATAGCGCTGTTCATAGGGAATGGCGTAGTAGTGCCGGGTGCGCCCCTGGTATTGAAGGGTGTTGCGCTGATGATTGTCGGGGTCAAGAAGGAAGCGCAACGGTACCTCGAACGCCTCGGCCACTTCGAATGCATCCAGCTTGAGCGCTGGCGGCGGACTGACCAGACCGACCACCGGCGTGACGCAGTAGCCGGTAACCGTCGTGTACTCGGGCAGCGCACCCAGCACTTCGACCAGCGAATGCGCTAGTCCGATCTCCTCAAAGGTTTCGCGCAATGCCGTAGCCGCGGGCGATGCGTCCTCTGCTTCGCAGCGCCCGCCGGGAAAGCTGATCTGGCCGGCATGATCGTACAGATGGTCCGTGCGCCGGGTAAACAGCACGGTCAGCCCGGTTGCGCGCCTCACCACCGGCACCAGCACAGCCGCAGGGCGCAATTCCTCGTTCTGGCGCCACAAATGACCATCCCCAGTGGCTATCGGTGCCACGCTTCGGCCGCCGGAAAAGCGCTGGCGCAGCCAGGCTTCGTTGTCCGGACTTTTCGTATCCTGCTGGTCGGCTGAGGGTCGCGGCATGCGCCGATTGTAGCCGCAAATTTGCATGGGCCCGAAATGCGCTGCCGGCTCGGACCGCTTATATTAGAATTCCGGGCGCCGGGGAATAATTGCCGACGCTTGCTGTTTACCCGGTGGGTTTGCCGATAACTTTTATAACAGGAGGATCACATGACCATTCGTGCCACTACCTTGTTTGTCGGGTTGATGCTGGCAAGCGCCAGCGCGTTCGCGTTTCATTGCCCGGCCGACATGAAGAAAATCGACGCAGCGATCAGCGCCGATCCCAAACTGAGCGAAGCCCAGATGTCGGAGGTGAAGAAGCTGCGCGCCGAGGGCGAAACCCTGCACAAAGCCGGCAAGCATCAGGATTCGGTCGATACCCTGGCCAAGGCGATGAAGATACTCGGCATCTGACAGCGTTCCCACCAAGAAAAAACGCCGCGGCCTGCGCCGCGGCGTTTTTTTTCCTGGACCGGCGTCGGACCTGGTAAACCCCGTCTTACGCGCGCGTCACTTGATCGCCTGCAACTTGTCGTAGACGTCTTTTGGCCAGGGCAGCGGGCTGCCGTCGGGCAGCTTGCCTTCCTTGTAGTACTTCTGCACCGCAGCGATAAACGGCTTGCGATCGACCTTGACCACGGTCTTGCCGCGCTTGGTGAACTCGACCGCGAGCTTCTTCTCTGACTCGATGATTTCGCCGGTCGCGCGCGCCGCCGCCTCGCGGTACACCTCGGTAAAGGTCTTCTTGTCGGCGTCGGATAGCTTGGCCCACAGCGGCGCGCCGATGATGGTCAGCAGTGCATCGGTGATATGCCCGGTGAGGTTGATGTGGGTCTGCACTTCGTAGAATTTCTTGGCGTCGATGGTCGGCAGCGGATTTTCCTGCGCATCCACCGTTTTGTTCTGCAGCGCCAGGTACACCTCGGCGAAGGCGATCGGCGTCGGATTGGCGCCGACCGCGCGCGGGAACAGGGTATACAGCGGCGCGTCAGGAACGCGGATTTTCAGGTTCTTCATGTCCTCGGGCACGTTAATCGCCTTGTTGGCGGTGACGTGTCGCTCGCCGTAATAGGTGATCGCCACCACCTTGTTGCCGCCCGTGGCCTTGGCGTAGCCGTCCGAGAGTTCGTCGAACAGCGTCGAAGTGGAGAAATGCTTCCAGTGGTCGAAGTCGCGGAAGATGAACGGCGCACCGCCGATGTTGATAGGACCGTAGTTGCGACCGGCGAACAGCTGGCCGGTGTAAATCATGTCCACCGTACCCAGGGTAAGGCCCTGGTTGATGTCGCTCTCCTTGCCAAGCTGCGATGCCGGAAATACTTCGACGCTATAGCGGTTGCCGGTGCGCTTGCCGATTTCCCCGGCGGCCCATACCGCAGCCGTGTGGTAGGGCTCGGATACCTCGTAGACGTGCGCGAACTTAAGTTTGGTCTGCGCGATTGCGCCGCCACTGACACCTATGGCCACGGCAAACGCCGCGGCCAGATATTTGAGCTTCATCGAATCTCTCCCTGTTGGTATTACGCGCAACTAAAAATTCAGCCGTCCGGCACGCCGGTTGCCGAGCGTGACGGGCGGGTCGAAAGAATCCCACGGCGTCCTGATAAAGTCAATCCGGGCACGTGCGTCCGCCGGTCACTGAATCGCCGATTTCGGCGTCGCCAGCAGGCGCGTGACCTGGATTTTCTCGCGGATGATCATGCTGTCGTTGACCGGTTTGATCTCGTTCAGCCAGGTCGGACTCTCGTACATCTCCGTATACAGGCGCAACCGCTCCTGTTCGCTCGCGAAACGGCGGATCCAGACATAGACGTCCGGGTCTTCCTCGGCGACGAAACTACCGAGCACCGCCACCCCCAGCGATTCCTGATAGGGAATGATCTTTTCTTCCATCCATTTGACCCAGCGCTCGCGCTGGCCGGGTTTCAGCCGGTACTGACGCAGTTCAAATATCATCGGCTTTGCCGCCAGGTGCGGCTAGGGCATCAGAATCGTCGAACCGGTGGTCTTGCGCGCTTCCAGATCGCGATGCGCCTGAACCGCGTCCTTGAGTGCATAGCGCTGCCGCACCTCGATCTTCACCTTGCCCGACAATACGATGTCGAACAGGTCCTTGGCCGATGCCACCAGGTCGTCGCGCTTGGCGGTGTAATGCATCAGACTTGGCCTGGTAAAGAACAGCGAACCGCGCGAGGCGAGCATGCTCGAATCGAACGCCGGGATCGGTCCGGATGCGTTGCCGAAGCTCACCATCATGCCCATCGGCCGCACGCAATCGAGCGATCCGACAAAGGTATCCTTGCCGATCGAGTCGTACACCACCGGCAGCAGCGCGCCTGCGGTTATGGCTTTCACCCTTTCGGTGAAATTCTCCCGTGTATAGACGATGGTGTGGTCGCAGCCGTGCGCCTTCGCCAGGGCGGCCTTATCGTCCGAGCCGACGGTGCCGATCACCGTCGCGCCCAGCGCCTTCGCCCACTGGCAGGCGATCAGGCCGACGCCGCCCGCAGCCGCGTGGATCAGAATGGTGTCGCCGGGCTGGACTTTGTAGGTGCGCTTGAGCAGGTACTGCGCGGTCATGCCCTGCAGCATCATCGCAGCGCCCTGCTCAAAGGAAAGCCCGTCGGGCAGATTCACCAGGCGGTCAGCGGTCGTCAGGCGCACTTCGGCATAGGCGCCCACAGGCGGCGCTGCATAGGCCACCCGGTCGCCCTTCTTTACGTTGCTCACGCCCTCGCCCACCGCCTCGACCACGCCGGCGGCTTCCAGGCCGATGCCGCTGGGCATTTGCAACGGATACAGACCGGAGCGGTGATAGACGTCGATGTAATTCAGGCCGCAGGCATGGTGTCGCACGCGCGCCTGGCCCGGACCGGGCTCGCCTACCTCGACTTCCTCCCACTGCATGACTTCGGGGCCGCCTTGTTTTTGAATTCGGATCGCTTTTGACATGATTTATTCCCAACAAAAAGTTTGAAATACGAAAGTTCACTGCCAGATTGCACAACGACCAATCCGGCGAAAACCGGAAGCATGTTCAGTTTACAACACAATGAATGCGCCGCGATCCGGGAAGGCCGGGCCCGGGACCTTCGTTCCTCGCGCTTACTTCGGCTTGGTCCTGGACGACTTTGCTTCAGCCGGTTTCGTTTCGTCCGGGGTGGCGATACCGCGCGCGGCTGCCGCCTGCATCAGATTCAGCCAGGCGGCGGGATCCGGAAAGGGATTGTTGTCCGTCGGCGCAGCGGCGCCCGCAGAAGCCGGCTGCATCGCTTTCATGGCTGCCAGCGTGTTCCTCTGCATCTCCAGTCCCTGGATCGACAGGCGCAGCATATTAAGATTGAGATTGAGCCAGTTTTCCACGGATTTCAGATCGGCGATCTTTTTCTCCACCGCGTCTATATCCAGCGTAGGCGCCACCATCCCCGGCATGGGCAAGCCCATTGGGTTCCACAGTTTCTTCATGAACTCAAACGGATCCGGCAATGGTTCGGACATGGTGGCACCTCGATACGCAGCGGGAGACGCAAGTCTAAACCAATTTCACCGGCCTACGCCCAGAAACTCCAGCATTGCCTCGCTTTGCGCCATGGTGTCCTTGTACCCCAAATCGACCAGGGCGCGACAATAGGTCTCTTCGAACAGCAGGTAGCTCGCCAGATTGGAGCCGTTGCGATTCATTGCACCGATGCCGCCGAGCACGAACTTCAGCGTCCAGGGCAATTTCTGCACGTGCTTACCGGCGATACGCTCGATCGATTCACTCGGGGAAATTACCAATACTTTCACCGGCCGCAGATGTACGCCGGCTTCGACTCGCCTATCCTCGGGTATCAGGCTGACCGTGCGGTTGATGCGCTTGAGGCGCTCCAGATCCACCGCCAGTCCGTCGAGAAAAATGCTGTTGAGCGCATGGCCGGCGATCTGCGCAATGGACGGATAGATGCTGGAGCGCACACGTGCCGCCTCCGTCATCGCCCGACCGGTGCCGATCACCAGCACGCGCTCGGCGCCCAGGTGCAGCGCCGGACTGATCGGCGCGATTTGGCGGATGGAGCCGTCGCCGAAGTATTCCCGGTTGAGCTTTACCGCCGGAAACAGGAAAGGCAGAGCCGAGGACGCCATGAGGTAATCGACGTTGAGCGTAGTGGCCGCGCCCACGCGCTGGGTGCGTTCCCACGCTTCCAGTCCGGGGCCGCCCTGGTAGAACGAAACGTTCTCTCCAGAGGAGTAACCCGACGCAGTAACCGACACTGCATACAGTTCACCCTTGTCGATATTTTCCTGGATTCGCGTGAAGTCCAGTGTTTTTTCCAGCATCTCGCGTATCGGCGTGTTGTCGAACAGCGACGCCGGGCTGTTGCGCTTGATCCAGAGCATCGAGGCGAACCAGCGCGCACTCGTCTTCAGCATCGACCAGGGGTCGGCGCGGTAGACACGTCCCACATGAAAATTTTCCCATACCTCGAGCAGGTGGCCCACGCCGCGTCGGAAATCGTTGGCATAGATCGCCAGCACCGCGGCGTTGATGGCGCCGGCCGAGGTGCCGCATACGACAGGAAACGGATTCTTCGTCCCCTCGGGCAGCAGGTCACGGACCGCCTTGAGCACGCCCACCTGGTACGCCGCGCGCGCACCACCGCCGGTGAGAATCAGGCCGGCCCTGGATAGGCTCCGTTCCATGCAGACGCTAGAGCGAGAGCTGCAGCTGGCTGCGCGACGCGTTCGCGTCCACCACCGTCAGAGCCGTCATGTTGACAATGCGCCGTACCGTAGCCGAGGGCGTGAGAATGTGTACCGGCTTGGCCGCGCCCAGCAGTATCGGGCCGAGCGCAATGCCGTCGCCCGCAGCGGTCTTGAGCAAATTGAAAGCGATATTGGCGGCGTCCACCGTGGGCATGAGCAGCAGATTTGCCTCCCCCTTGAGGCGTGAATACGGAAACGCGGCGCGGCGTACTTCGTCCGAGAGCGCCGCATCGCCATGCATCTCACCGTCGATTTCGAGGTCCGGCGCGCGCGCCTGGATCAGCGCCAGCGCGTCGCGCATTTTCACCGCGGTAGGCTGGTTGCTGGTTCCGAAGCTCGAATGCGACAGCAGCGCCGCCTTGGGTTCGATGCCGAAGCGCCGTATCTCTTCCGCTGCCAGCACCGCCATTTCGGCCACCTGTTCCGCGCTCGGATCGAAATTTACGTAGGTGTCGCAGATGAACACGGTGCGCTTGGGCAGCAGCAGGACGTTCATGGCGTAATTATGTTTCACGCCTGGACGCAGGCCGATCACCTGATTGATGTACTCGAGATGCAGCGCATGCGTGCCAAAGGTCCCGCAGAGCATTCCGTCGGCCGCACCACGGTGCAGCATCATCGCGCCGATGAGCGTAAGCCGGCGGCGCATCTCGATCTGGGCGTAGTGCTGCGACACGCCGCGGCGTGCGGAAAGCCGGTGATATTCCTCCCAGTAGTCGCGGTAGCGCGGGTCGTTCTCCGGGTTGACCAGTTCGAAGTCCGCGCCAGGCTTGATGCGCAGGCCGAAGCGCTCGAGGCGCCGCTCGATCACGGCCGGCCTGCCGACCAGAATGGGTCGGGCCAGCCTCTCATCCACGATCACCTGGGTGGCGCGCAGGATGCGCTCGTCTTCGCCCTCGGCGAGCACGATGCGGTTCTTTGTCTGTGCCGCCTTGGCCGCGGAAAACACCGGCTTCATCAGCAAACCGGAGTGATAGACGAATTCGCTTAATTGCTGCGCATACAGGTCCAGATCGGTGATCGGTCGCGTGGCGACGCCCGATTCCATCGCCGCCTTCGCAACCGCCGGCGCAATCTTGATGATCAGCCGCGGATCGAACGGCTTGGGAATGAGGTATTCGGGCCCGAAGGCGACGTTCTGCTCGCCGTAGGCGGCGGCGACGATGTCGGACTGCTCGGCCATGGCAAGGTCTGCAATGGCGTGCACGCAGGCGTGTTTCATCGCCTCGTTGATGGTTGTGGCGCCGACGTCGAGGGCACCGCGAAAAATAAACGGAAAACAGAGTACGTTATTCACTTGGTTGGGGAAGTCCGAGCGGCCGGTGGCGATGACGGCGTCGGGCCGGGCGGCCTTTGCCAGCTCAGGCTGGATTTCGGGTTCCGGATTGGCCAGCGCAAGTATGAGCGGCCTCGCCGCCATCTTCTTCACCATCTCCGGCTTGAGTACCTTTCCCGCGGACAAACCGAGGAACACATCGGCGCCGGCGATGATCTCGCCCAGCGTGCGCGCCTCGGTCTGTTTTGCGTAGCGCGCCTTGTTCGGGTCCATCTCTTCCTTGCGCCCGGTGTAGACCACGCCCTGGATATCCGAGACCCAGATGTTGTCCATGCTCATGCCAAGGCTAACCAGCAGATCCAGGCAGGCAAGCGCCGCGGCGCCCGCTCCGGACACCACCAGCTTGACCTTGGCGATGTCCTTGCCGACCACACGCAGGCCGTTGAGAACCGCGGCACCGACGATAATCGAAGTGCCATGCTGGTCGTCGTGGAACACCGGTATCTTCATGCGCTCGCGCAGCATTTTCTCGACGTAGAAGCACTCCGGCGCCTTGATGTCCTCCAGATTGATGCCGCCGAAAGTGGGCTCCAGCGCCGCGATTACCTCCACCAGCTTGACCGGGTCGAGTTCGTTGATTTCGATATCGAAGCAATCGATGCCGGCGAATTTCTTGAACAGCACCGCCTTGCCTTCCATCACCGGTTTGGACGCGAGCGGCCCGATCGCCCCCAGTCCCAGCACTGCCGTGCCGTTGGTAACGACGCCAACCAGATTGCCACGTGCGGTCAGGTTGCGCGCCTCGGCCGGGTCGCGCACGATTTCCTCGCATGCAGCCGCCACGCCCGGCGTATAGGCCAGCGCAAGGTCGCGCTGGTTGATCAACCCCTTAGTTGCGGTTACCGAAATCTTCCCGGGCGTGGGCAGTCGGTGATAATCCAGGGCGGCCTTGCGCAACTGATCTTCCATGATTTTCCCGCGACGGGCACTGGCTAATGAAGGGGAAGATTATAGTCCTGCGATCGGTGGAACGCTAACGCTGACGGGCAGCTCGGCAGTGGAGACCGCTTGTTCCATGATCGGCTGGAATCGCAAAGACCGTCCGTGCTCCGGTCCCGACCGATGTCATAATGCAAGCATGTCGATCGCGCGAAGAATGGCCGAAATCCAGCCCTTCCATGTGATGGAAATATGGAACCGCGCGAAGGAACTCGAGGCGCAGGGCAGGCAAATCGTGAAAATGCACATCGGCGAGCCCGATTTCACCGCGCCCGCGCCGGTGATCACCGCCTGCATCGGCGCTTTGCAGGAGAATCCGATCCACTACACCTCGGCGCTGGGCATGCCGCTGCTGCGCCAGGCGATCTCGCGGCATTACCGCGATCGTTATCGCCTTGACGTGCCGGCTTCGCGCATCGCGGTCACCTCTGGCGCCTCGGGCGCGCTAATGATCGCCACCGGTGTGCTGGTCAATCCCGGCGATGAATTCCTGATGCCCGACCCGGCCTATCCGTGCAATCGCCACTTTGTGCGCTTTTTCGAAGGCAGCGTAAAAAGCATTCCAGTCGGCGCGCAGACGCAATACCAGCTGACGCGCGAGTTGATCGAAGCCAACTGGTCGGAAAAAACGCGCGGCGTACTCGTTGCGTCACCGTCCAACCCAACCGGGACCATGATCGCGCCGGCGGAAATGCGCGCCATCATCGACGCGGTGCACGCGCGCGGGGGCGTGGTCGTCGTGGACGAGATCTATCAGGGACTTACTTATGCGAGCGAGTTCGCGAGCGCGCTTGCGCATTCGGACCGAATTTTCGTAGTGAACAGTTTTTCCAAATATTTCAGCATGACCGGCTGGCGCCTGGGATGGCTGGTGGTCCCCGAGGGCTGCATGCGCGAAGTCGAAACCTTCGCCCAGAACGCCTTCATCTGCCCGTCGGCACCGGCTCAATACGCCGGCATTGCTGCGTTTTCGGCAGAAACAACGGAAATCCTGGAGGAACGCCGCGCCGAGTTCCGCAGGCGGCGCGATTATCTCCTGCCAGAGCTGCGCGAGCTGGGATTCTCCATTCCGGTTACGCCGCAAGGGGCATTCTATATTTACGCCGGGATCGAAGATTTTTCACAGGACAGCGGGAAGTTCGCCCTGGAATTGCTCGATGAGGCAGGCGTGGCGATAACGCCAGGCAAGGACTTCGGCGCGAATCAGTCCGATCGCTATGTTCGCTTCGCTTATACCTGCTCGATAGGTGATTTGCAGGAAGGCGTACGCCGGATTCGCAATTTCTTGGCGGGCCGCTGAACCTAGCGTCCTGAGCCCGCTTCAAACTCGCGCGCTGTGCGCGCCGACGTGAAGCAAGCGGACGATGCGTCTAGGCGCGCGTCTGCGGCCGGAAGCGCTTGAGCATCTGCTGCATCCGCTCTTTTTCCGCCATTACTTTCTGCGCGTACTGTTGGCTATCGTCGGCGAACGCGCCCGCATAGAGCTGCAAACCGGGCATGACCCCGCCGCCGCGGCGCACTGTTTCCTTTAGGATGCGCGCGCCAACCAGTATATTGGTCATCGGATCGAACACGGACTCTTCACCACCGAGCGCGTCCAGTTTGTCCAGATGGAACCTTGGAATCACCTGCATCAGACCCTTTGCCCCCATGACGCTTTCGGCGATGGGGTTAAATCGCGATTCAACCGCCATCACCGCCAGAATTAGCAGCGGGTCCACGCCCGTGCGGCTGCCAGCCTCGTGCGCTGCGCCAACCAACTGTTCCGTCGCCTCCTGCGCCACCTTATACCTGCGCGAGAGATACACCGCGATGGCGCGGTATTCCGGGTTTTCGCTATCTGCAGCCGGCGTGAGCAGGGAAATACCCTCGTGGCGAATTGTGCCGAAGACAGTTGACGCCGAACCAGGCTGGACGCTCTGATCCACAACCGGGCGGGCTCCCATCATCAGCGCGACGGCCGCAACGGCCCCCAATACCGCCAGGCTGTTATGCAGGAATGCGGTCGCTAAAGTGTAGGTCTGCACGGCTAACTGTTTAAGGTTGTCCATGTGCTGCCTCCTTACCAAATGAATACGCCAAACGCACTGTTTCAAATCGTTTCGCAACCCAATAGCAGAGGCGACCTCGGCATAATAGCCGCTATGATCGCCCTTGCTGCCAAGTCCGTTTGATTTGCGCGACTCGCTTGCAGGCGGAGACACGCGAAACAAACACACCGTTCTGCGCAAATTCTTTCAAAATCTAGTTACTTGAAACGGCTTGTTAAAGTGCCGTTCGAACTAAAAGAAACTACGACCAAAACCTAGCGCAACTAACAGCCGGCTTCGTGGTGGATACAGACGTGATGTAGTGCAATAAATGCTATTCTATTGAATACTTTGAATTATGTCAAGCACAGTCGGCACAAATTGTTGCGGTGCAATAAAACAGCCTAAACCCAAAATTGACGTCGCCCCAGACTTCAGGCAATCTAGTCACAGGCTTAGGCCTGCTCAAGAAACGATCCCGGCCGCATTACCTGCGATCCCATGAAAGAAGCGGATGACGCAGCCGGGAACAATTCAGCTTAGGGCGAATGTCCGCGGTACAGCCTTCGCTTTCGCTAGGCTGACCGCGAGACATCCTTACCTACGCTAAGGCCTTGAGCCTGTTGGAAAAGGCCAAGCAGCTGCTGGATTCAGGGCGGTTTTCGCCCCTGGCGTCGCCGCAGTCGATGGGGCTACTGACACCGTCATCGAACGTGCTGCCGGCTTCGCCGGTTTCACAGCAGGTTTAGCCTTTTTTTTTGCCGCTTTCTTTTTGGCGGCTGGCTTTTTGGCCTTTTTAGCTGGCTTTTTTTTAGCCGCTTTTTTTTTCGCAGGCTTTTTCTTGGCGGCCTTTTTCTTGGCCGCTTTCTTTTTTGCAGGCTTCTTAGCTACTGCCCTCTTCTTTTTGGCTTTTTTAGCCGGTTTTTTAGCTGCTTTTTTCGCTTTTTTCTTCGTTGCCATGGTAAAGCTCCTTCTTCAGGTTAAAGAAAAACAACTACTGCAAACCCGGCTGCACCAGCCCGGATTATCCAGCTGACTGAGGCGCACCCCAGCCAACCGAATTCTTCACCTGCACGCGCGCAAGCCTCATGCGGCCTTGCGCTCCAGCAGGTCACGATACAAAACGGCAGGGTCAAGCTCGATCCCGCCATCCCAAACCAAAGTCATTGCCGAAGGATCGATTGCCACACGGCGAAACTGATCCTGGTCGCGCCACGACCTGAACGCGCTGATCTCGAGCAAATTTCCGAGAAACACGCTGCCTTCAAGGCCGTCATCGAAGCGCAGCCACAAGCTGTAATCGCTTCCCGCCCGAAATTCGGTCAACTTACCCATGTTCACCTCGGCTCGACACAGACAGCATGCGTTGTTCTAGTCCCAACTGAGTGCGCCTCCGGTCTGATACTCGATAACCCGTGTTTCAAAGAAATTGCGCTCTTTTTTCAGATCGGTCATTTCGCTCATCCAGGGGAAAGGATTGCTTGCTCCGGGATACAGCTGATCCACACCGATTTGCTGGCAACGCCGATTGGCGATATAGCGCAGATATTCCTTGAACATCGGCGCATTCAGCCCGAGCACGCCGCGCGGCATCGTGTCCTCGGCATAGCGGTACTCGAGTTCGACCGCCGTTTTCATATAACCCTGAATTTCCTCGCGGAAAGCCGGCGTCCACAGATGGGGGTTTTCCATTTTTATCTGGTTGATCAGATCGATGCCGAAATTGCAGTGCATTGACTCGTCGCGCAGAATATACTGGTACTGCTCCGCGGCGCCGGTCATTTTGTTCTGTCGCCCCATGGCGAGGATCTGCGCAAAACCGACGTAGAAAAACAGCCCTTCCATGATGCACGCAAACACAATCAGGCTCTTGAGCAGCTGCTGATCGGCCTCGGATGTACCGGTCTTGAACGAGGGGTCGGTGAGCGTGTCGATGAACGGGATCAGAAACTCGTCCTTGTCCCGGATGCTTCCAATCTCGTGGTAGGCATTGAACACTTCACCTTCTTCCAGACCGAGGCTCTCGACGATATATTGGTAGGCGTGTGTATGGATCGCCTCTTCAAACGCCTGGCGCAGCAGATATTGCCGGCATTCCGGCGCACTGATGTGACGGTAGGTCCCGAGCACGATGTTGTTTGCGGCAAGCGAATCGGCGGTCACGAAAAATCCGAGGTTGCGCGTCACTATGCGGCGTTCGTCCTCGGTCAGACCGTTCGGATCCTTCCACGTTGCGATGTCGCGGCTCATATTGATTTCCTGCGGCATCCAATGATTGGCGCAGGCGGACAGATACTTCTCCCACGCCCATTTGTACTTAAACGGAACCAGCTGGTTGACGTCGGTACGCCCGTTGATGATGCGCTTGTCCTCCACGCGGATGCGGCGCAGCTCTTCCGCGCTCGCCGCCCCGGCGATTTGCTCTGTCTTGCGCTCCTGCCGCGTCGCCGCAGGAGCCGGCGATGCGGGCATGAATCCGCGCACCGCCTGCATTCCCAGGCCTGGGATCGATGGGACGCCTGCGTCATCTTCAAAATTAAGCACGTTCATTTCTCTTCTGTTCCTGCCAAATTACTGGCAGGCCTCGCATTCCGGATCGTCGATCGAGCAAAACTTCGCCTCGGTTGCTTCGGTATTCCTGGCTGCAGCGGGCATGCCACCTTCTGGCACCGCGTTTAACTGTCCCGCCTTTACCGTCGATTTTTCTGCGTGGGTTGCGCCCATCGAACGCAAGTAATAGGTCGTTTTCAGACCGCGCTTCCAGGCGAGCTTGTAGGTATCGTCCAGCCGTTTTCCCGAGGCGCCGCCCATGTAAATATTGAGCGACTGCGACTGATCGATCCACTTCTGCCGCCGCGCCGCGGCTTCGACCAACCAGGACGGTTCGACTTCGAATGCGGTGGCATACAGACTGCGCAGTTCGGCCGGCACGCGGTCTATTTTCGCCAGATTGCCATCGAAATACTTCAGATCGGCGATCATTACTTCGTCCCACAGGCCCAGCCGCTTCAGATCGTTTACCAGATATTCGTTAACCACGGTGAATTCGCCCGACAGGTTGGATTTCACGTACAGGTTCTGGTAGGTCGGTTCGATCGAAGCGGATACGCCGATGATATTGGCGATAGTGGCGGTCGGCGCAATGGCGATGCAGTTGGAGTTGCGCATGCCGTGCTGCTTTATGCGCTCGCGCACGCGGTCCCAATCCATGCTCACGCTCATGTCAATTTCGACATGGCCACCGCGCTCCTCGCGCAACAAGGCCAGTGTGTCCTGCGGCAATATGCCGCGGTCCCACAATGAACCACGATAGGAAGAGTAGCGACCGCGCTCCTCGGCCAGCGTGGTTGAGGCCATATAGCCGTAATAGGCGATCGCCTCCATGGAACGATCGGCAAACTCCACCGCCTCCTTGGACGCGTAGGGGATGCGCAGCATGTGCAGGCAATCCTGAAATCCCATGATGCCCATGCCTACCGGGCGATGCTTTAGATTCGAATTGCGCGCCTTGCCGACCGCGTAATAGTTGATGTCGATCACGTTGTCCAGCATGCGCATCGCGATGGCGATGGTGCGTTGAAGCTTGGCGTGATCGAGCTTGACTGTGCCGTCAACGGTCACAAGGTGGGCGACCAGATTCACCGAACCCAGATTGCAAACGGCGATTTCCTGCGCGTTGGTGTTAAGCGTGATCTCGGTGCACAGGTTGGAACTGTGAACCACGCCGACGTGAGACTGCGGCGAGCGGATGTTGCACGGATCCTTGAACGTGATCCAGGGATGCCCGGTCTCGAACAACATCGAGAGCATCTTGCGCCATAGCTGAAGCGCCGGGATTTTGCGAAACAACTTATGCTCGCCGCGAGCCGCTTTTTCCTCGTAGGCCGTGTACGCTTGCTCAAATTCCTTGCCGAACTTGTCGTGCAGGTCCGGGCAGTCGGATGGCGAAAACAGCGTCCACTCGCCGTTGTCCATCACTCGTTTCATGAACAGATCCGGAATCCAACTAGCCGTGTTCATGTCGTGGGTGCGGCGACGGTCATCACCGGTGTTTTTTCTCAATTCGAGGAATTCCTCGATATCCAGATGCCAGCTTTCCAGGTAGGCGCACACTGCACCCTTGCGTTTTCCACCCTGGTTCACCGCCACGGCGGTATCGTTGACCACCTTGAGGAACGGAACCACGCCCTGCGACTTGCCGTTGGTACCTTTGATGTGGGATCCCAAGGCGCGCACCGGAGTCCAGTCGTTGCCCAGGCCGCCAGCGTACTTGGCGAGCAAGGCGTTGTCTTTGATCGATTCGTAGATGCCGTCGAGATCGTCAGCCACCGTGGTCAGGTAGCAACTCGACAATTGCGAGCGCAGTGTGCCCGAATTGAACAGCGTCGGTGTCGAACTCATGAAATCGAAGGACGACAGTACCTGATAGAACTCGATGGCGCGGGCCTCGCGGTCAATCTCGTTCAGAGCCAGCCCCATCGCGACGCGCATAAAGAAAGCCTGCGGCAGTTCGATGCGTTGCCCCTGGTCATGCAGAAAGTAGCGGTCATAAAGGGTCTGCAGGCCAAGATAACCGAATTTCAGGTCGCGCGTCGCATCCAGGGACTTGCCCAGGCGCGCCAGATCGAATTTTGCCAGCCGCTCGTCCAACAGTTCGGCAGCGATGCCACGTTTTATGAATGCCGGGAAATATTCTGCATAACGCTTCGCCATCTGCGCCTGCGGGACTTCCTCGCCCAGAATTTCGATGCGGATGGTATTGAGCAGCAGTCGCGCGGTGACAAAACCATAGGCAGGATCTTTTTCGATCAAGGCACGTGCCGACAGGATCGCAGATTTGCGAATTTCCTCGATCGGCACGCCGTCATAAAGATTTTTCAGCGTTTCACTGAAAATAATGCTCGGATCGACGGCGTCGCCCAAGCCTTCGCAGCAGGCTTTTAGCAGGTTCTTGAGCGCGATCAGGTTGATCGGTCGTCTTACGCCGTTCTCAAGCACGTGAAGTTCGGGCGCCGCCGATTTTTCTTTCTGCTTGGCCTGCTCCAGGGTTCGCGCCTTGGCTCGTTCCTCGCGGTAGAGCACGTAGGCGCGCGCCACTTCGTGCTCACCCGATCGCATCAACGCCAGTTCGACCTGATCCTGAATGTCTTCAATATGGAAGGTACCGCCGCCGGGCTGCCGCCGCGCGAGGGCAGCGACAACGTTTTCGGTAAGTGCGACAACCAATTCGCGAATGCGCGCCGAAGCCGCGCCTTGGCCACCTTCGATTGCCAGAAACGCCTTGGTCATGGCTACCGAAATCTTGCTAGCGTCGAAACCGACCACGGCGCCGTTGCGGCGCAGGATACGGTAATCGGGATGAACAGACTGACTCACTGCGGACACTTCAGCAACACTGGCACCGGCCACGGATGGCATTTGTTGTGACTCGGTGACTAGCTGCATATGCAATTTCCCTCTGTTGTTCTAGTGCACAACGCCCTGCATTTGTGTCGCTGACCTCAAATCTTTTCTCCGACCGCAACCACAATATATAGTATCTCGTTACCGCTACGCAACTAATTTTAGTGATGCGCTTTTGATTTTGCAAGAAGTTTTTGAAAAAAATGTTCGCGTGCAACAACCGCGCACAAAGCGCGGGGACGCGACGCATGCTGTCGGAAGGATTGCGCGCAGAGGAAATTGCGCGATTCGAATTTCCATCGCCGTCAATGCGACGGCGCCGCTTTTCTTATTCGATCGAGCTGCGGAAACGAAGCCAATCGAAGCTGGGGCCGGGATCCGTCTTGCGCAATGGTGCAATGTCGCAGTGGCCGACGACGTCGGTAATCGGGTAGGCGGCGCGCAGCGCCTGCGCGAGTCCCGCCAGCACGCGATACTGCGCTTCGGCATAGGGCACGTCATCCGCGCCCTCCAGTTCGATGCCGATCGAGTAGTCGTTGCAGCTGCTGCGTCCGCACCAGACGGACACTCCGGCGTGCCAGGCGCGCATTCCACAGGGCACGAACTGCAGCAGTTCACCGGTGCGGCGAATCAAGAAATGCGCCGACACGCGCATATCCACCAGCGTCCGATAATAAGGGTGTGCGTCGTAGTCGAGCTCGTTTGTGAACAGGCGCACCACGCCGTCGCCGCCGAATTCGCCAGGCGGCATGCTGATGTTATGGAGCACCAGCAGCGTGATTGCTTCACCCGACGGCCGCTCGTCGCAATTGGCGGAAGCGACGAAGCGCGCCGCGTCGGCGCGGCCGTTGACATCGACGATCATGGGCTCGGTTCGTTGATTCCCAGGCGCTCCATGCGGTAGCGCAGTGCGCGAAATGTGATGCCGAGCAGTCTGGCCGCGGCAGTGCGATTGAAGCGTGTCCTCTCCAGCGCTTCGAGGATGGCCTCACGTTCGACGCGGTCCAGATAGTCGGGCAACGGCCACTTGCCGCCCGCGGGCGGCTCGCCCGCCTGACGCGCGGGTGTGAGTCGCAGATCGTCAGGCTGGATCTCCTTGCTGCCGCACAGCGCCACGGCACGTTCCAGAATATTTTCCAGCTCCCGCACATTGCCGGGAAAGTCGTAGCGCTCGAGTTCTGCCAGCGCAACCTTGGACAGGCGCGGTGCGGCGCCGTCCGGCCCGCCCATGCGCAGTAGCATAGACTCCGCCAGCGCCGCGATGTCTTCGCGGCATTCCTTCAGCGACGGCATCTTCAGCTCAATCACGTTGAGACGGAAATACAGGTCCTGGCGGAACCTCCCCGCCTCGACCAGCGCGTTGAGGTTTTGATGAGTGGCACAGATCATGCGCACGTCCACGGCGTCCTCGCCCGTAGCGCCCACCTTGCGCACCCGCTTCTCCTGGATCGCGCGCAGCAGTTTGACCTGCATCGCGAGAGGCAAATCGGCAACTTCGTCAAGAAACAGCGTGCCGCCGTGCGCCACCTGGAAGAAACCGTCGCGCTCGGCCTCGGCCCCGGTGAAAGCGCCTTTCTTATAGCCGAAGAATTCGCTCTCCATCAGGTTTTCCGGAATGGCGCCGCAATTGACCGGAACAAACGGCTGGTCGCGCCGCCCCCCCAGTTCGTGGATCAGGCGCGCCGCCAATTCCTTGCCGCTGCCCGATTCGCCGCCGATGTAAACCGGCGCCTGACTGCGCGCGAGCTTGGAAATCATCTCGCGCGCCTGCTGAATGGCGGGCGATTCTCCCAGCAGTTGCTGACGCGCGGGTCTGGTCACCGGATGCTGCTGCGGCAGCTTCAGCGCCGACTTGACCAGAGTACGCAGGTTCTCCAGCGACACCGGTTTGGACAAATAATCGAATGCGCCGGCCTTGAGCGCTGCGACTGCGTTTTCAGCGCTGCCGTATGCTGTGATCACCGCCACCGGAACGTCACCGCAGTGCTCACTTATGTGACGCACCAGGTCCAGACCTTCGCCGTCTGGCAGACGCATGTCGGTCAGGCACAGGTCGAAGTGTTTGGCCTTGAGCAGCGCTCGCGCTTCGACCAGGCTAGCGGCTGATTCCACGGTGAGCCCCATGCGCAGCAGGGTGAGCTCGAGCAATTCGCGGATATCGGCCTCATCGTCGACGACCAGGACCGCAGCGGCGACCGGCTCGTTTCTGCGCTCGGCGCGTCTCATGGCTGCTTGGTTCCACAAAGGATGCGGAAATCCGCCCCGCCTTGCTCGGATCGCGGGTCGACATACTCCAGGATTGCCGAATTCGCGGCGCACATCTCGCGCGCGATATACAGGCCAAGGCCGGTGCCGCTGCTGTAGGTAGTGAAGAAAGGTTCGAACAATTGCTGCCGCAGGTGCGTGGGCACGCCCTCGCCGTCGTCGATCACGTGCAATTCTACCCGATTCGCCAGGCGCCTAACTGCCACGCGCACGCTCAGTTCGCCCTGGCGCGAGTGACGCCATGCATTGCGCAGCAGGTTCCACAACACTTGCTGCAACTGCACCCGGTCGAAAACGATTTCGGCCGTCTCGTGCACTTCGAGTGCAAAGGCTGTCGCAGGAATGCGTTCGTTCTGCGCGAATTCGTCAACGAAGGAAGGCAAAAAATCGCCAAGCTTGACGATCTCCGGACGCACCCGATCGCGCCGCGTCAGTTCGAGCACGTTGTTCACCATGCGATCGAGGCGTTTGCTGTTGTCCTGAATGATATGCAGTAGACGATCCGGCGCGGGACCGCGATACTCCTCCAGCAACAGCTCGCTCGCGTGACTGATCGCCGAGAGCGGATTGCGGATCTCGTGCGCAATATTGGCGGTGAGCCTCCCGAGCGCCGCCAGCTTCAGTTGCTGCGCCTGCTCCTGCAGTCGCGACAAGTCCTCAAGGAAAATCAGTGAAATGCTGCCGCCCTCGGCGCCGGCCTCGACAAAACGCGCGCGCACCTGCTTGCCGCTTCCAGGCAGCAGCAAAGTTTGTTCCGCACTGCCCCCCGAGTCGCGCCAGCGCGCGAGTGCGCGCGCGAGCTCGGGCGAATAATTCTCGATCTGGTCGAGTTCCGGCGCCGACCATCCCAGAAGCAGCGAAACCTGCGGGTTATGCTGGCGCACCAGGCCGTTACCGTCGACCACGAGTACTGCATCCTGCATGTCCTGGATCACCAGCTGGCTGATGCGCAGCTGATTGCTCAGATCGACCGAGCGCTGGCGCATCACGCGTTCCTGACGAATCACCCGCCGCGCCAATTGGTTGGTGATCAACGCGGTGGCGAAATAGCCAATGGACAACAACCCCGGTTGCACGAAATTGGCTTCACTGCGATCAAAGCTGAGGACCCAGTAGGTCTGCTCCAGCAGAATTGCGATCGACGCGAGCGCGGCGTAGAACAGCATCAGTGCGCCACGGCTCACCAGCGCCGCAGCCGCGAGCGATATCAGCAGCATCACACCGAGTCCGCTTCTGAAACCATCGCTGGCATTCATCAGCATCACCGTCGCCACGATATCGGCGAGCACGTGCATACTCAATTGAATATTGAAGTATCTGCGATTTTTTTCCAGCAGCACCTGGAATGCCACCGCCAGCAGCAAATACACACTGCTGACATATTTGAACTGGGCCAGGTTGTGACTGCCGAAGTTGAGGCTGTCGCCGAAAATCATGACCGCGGCGAGGAACACCGCAGCGAGCAGCATCCGGTAGACGTTGAAAAGGCGCAACGAAACCCAGAACGAATCCGGTTGCGTATCGCCTGAAATATGCCAGGTGGCCATTATCGTGGGTCGCTACAATATGGTGAGTTTTGCTCCCCTGATGCTCGAGCGCAGCAGAAGTTGCCTGGCGACGGATTCCGGAACAAAACTACCCCGCCAGGCGGCGGTGTTCGGCGCAGCAAAAGAACCTATCCTCGTCGTGGATGGCTTCGCTTTGCGGCAGGTACAGGCCGCAATGGCTGCAATGGACCATCTGCTCGGGCGCCGCCGCAGGCGCCCCCCCGGCGCCGCCTTTGCGCCGAAAGCCCTTGGCCAACAACCACACGGCCACAATGACAAGGATCAATAACAGCAATTTGCTCAAGGTAGGACCTGGCTAGTCGGCGCTGCGCAACTCACCCCGGCGCTACGGCGCGGCCGCGGGTATCTGCTCCAGGCGATAGCCGTGCTGATATACCGCCGACAGGCGCCATCCATTTTCCGGCGTAAGCTGTAGCTTGCCGCGGATGCGGCTGACGTGCGTGTCCACGGTACGCGTGTTGATTTCGGCCGCCTGTCCCCAGACTGCTTCCAGTATGTAGCCGCGCGACAGCAGGCGGCCGATGTTGCGCAGCAAAAACAACGCGAGTTCATAGTCCTTCTGCGTCATCGCCACCGCTTCGCCATTCAGTTTGACCTCGCGGCTGCGGCAATCGATACTCAGCCGCCCGTACTCCAGCACACCCTCATCGGCGGGCGGGTTCGGGCGTGCCCTGCGCCCCAGCGCGTCGATGCGCGCGAGCAACTCGAGCTTGCCCAGGGGTTTCACCATATAGTCATCGGCACCATTGGTGAGGGCATGAACGATGTCCTCCTCGCGCTGGCGCGCGGTGACGAACAGCACCGGCACCCGCTCCGCGATATTCGCCCGGATCCACACCAGAACGTCCGCTCCGGACATCCCTGGCACTTCCCAGTCGAGCAGAAACAGATCGAATGTTTCTCGCTGCACCTCACGCACCAGGTCTTTGCCCAGCGCATAGGCGTGGCAGCTGTGGCCGGCCGCGTTCAGCCAGGCGCACACTAGGTCTGACTGATCCTGTTCGTCCTCCAGCAAAGCAATACGCATGATGGTCAGTTCGTCGGTTATGGTTGATCGTCGATAGCTGATTGCGTCCCGCGCCTACCCCTTATCCGGCCCGTCGCCAGGCTTGAGTTCGATGCGCATGAGATACGCTTCAAGGTCTGCCACAAGAGCGCTTATCTGTGTCGTGTCGCGCCGCCGCGCGCCCTCCTCCATCTGCGCGCCCAGTCGCGATATCTCGGGAAAACCGTAGCCGCCGCCCGCGCCTTTCATGCCATGCCCTACGACGCGTATGGTTTCGAAATCAGCACCAGCCAGCGCCGCGCGAATTTTGTCGACGTCGGCCGCGCGATGAGCAAGAAACCGCGGCACCAGCGCGGCAATCTGCGCGTCCACTGCGACGATGATCTTGTCTGACATTGTCCGACATACCTCTCCTGAGCCCATTTTAGCAGACCGCGCTGGCGCAAAAGTAGTGCGCCTCAATAATTGACGCTGCCGGCGAAAAGTAAGATGCTTCGCCAGTGATTAAACTTCCGTTCCGAATCGGCGTCTACCTGGTTCTAGCGACCACCATCGCCATGCTGATCACGATTGGCGGCGCGTATCAGCTCAGCGTAACGGAGCAGGTGAAGCGCGGCGATGCCGACGCCAACAGCCGGCGCATTCTAGCCAAACTCGAAGAACTGGTCAGTTCCAAGGAAGCGGTGGCGTCGGCGACCTTGAGCTACATTATCAGCCGTTCCGATCCGGACCTGCAGCGGCTGCGGCAGACGGAGGCGAAATGCAAGACCGACATCGCGCAGCTGGCCCAATATGTCGCCGACGACGCCCCGCAGCACAGCCGGGTATCCGAGCTGGACGCCGTCGCAATGTCCATGGCGAAATTGCAACAACAGGTCACCCGGCTGAGCCAGGACAAGGGCGTAGCCGCTACTGTAGCCTTTGTTTCGAGCGACACCTACCGCAACAACGACCGAAAATTCGACCAGCTGGTCGAGGCGATGCGGCAACAGGAACACGCCGCAGCCAGCGCGCGTCACGAACATCTCGCGAAGCACACGCGACAACTCGGCCAGTTCACGCTATGGAGCGGGCTGCTGGCGATCGGGCTCGCGCTTTTCGCTGCCGTGGTGATCAATCGCCAGCGTGAGGAACGGCGCCTGACCGAAGAGCACCTGCGTGAACAGGAGAAGCAGTATCGACTGGTCACAGGCTCGGTTCCCGCGATGATCGGCTACGTCGACTGCGCCCACCGCCTGCGCTTCCACAACTACGCCATCGAGGAGTGGCTGGACCTGCCGACAGGGCGCATTGACAATCATCATCTTGCCGAGGTACTTGGAAACGATACCTACGCATCGATCCTGCCGGAAATCGAACAGGCGCTGCGGGGCAATCGCGTCGAGTACGAGCGCGCGCGGCGGGGTATCGATGGGCGCGAGCACCAACTTGCCGGCAGCTTTATTCCGGACCAAGACAGCGCCGGCCGCGTCATAGGTTTTTTTGCGATGATCATCGACATAACCGAGCGGAAGGCTGTCGAGGAAGCGTTGCGGGCAAGCGAGGAACGCTGGAAATTCGCGCTGGAAGGCGCCGGTGACGGCGTTTGGGATCGCAATATGCAAACCAACGAAGTGTTGTATTCCGGACGCTACAAGGAGATGCTGGGCTTCGCCGAAGACGAGTTCGAGAATCGGCGCGATGAATGGGAAAAGCGGATTCACCCTGAGGACAAGCCGCGCGTGATGTCGGACCTGCAGGCGTACGTAGAGGGCCACAGACCAGCATACGCGACCGAATTTCGCATGCTATGCAAGGATGGCAGCTGGAAATGGATACTCGCCCGGGGCGTGATCGTCAGCCGCGACGCCTCGGGCACGCCCCTGCGCATGATCGGAACGCACGCGGACATCAGTAGCCGCGTGCAACAGCAGTCTGAGATCACCCGCGTGAATGAGCGGCTCGATCTGGCGCTGCAGGCATCAAGGCTGGCGCTCTGGGATGCCGATATTACCAGCGGCAGAATCTACCTGAGCGAGGGCTGGTCCGAGATGCTGGGCGACGAGCCGCAAGAGACGTTCACGGACGGTGCGTCATTGCTCGAACTCGTCCACCCAGACGACCGCGACCGGGTAAACGCCTCGAACCTGTCCGCATTGAAGGGCGCAAGCCCGGAGTACCATGTCGAGCATCGCGTAAAGACGCGCAGCGGCAAATGGAAATGGATACTGAGCCATGGACAGGTGGTTAGCCGGGACGCCTCCGGCAGGGCGTTGCGCATGACGGGAACCAATGCCGACATTTCTCCGCGCAAGGAAATCGAGCGCATGAAGAACGAGTTCGTCTCGGTGGTCAGCCATGAGTTGCGCACGCCGCTTTCCTCGATCGTCGGTTCTCTCGGTCTGCTCACCAAGATGCCGGATCTGCGCGAAGATGTGCAGACCCTGATCCGCGTCGCCAGAGAAAACTCGCAACGCCTGGTGCGCCTGATCAACGATATTCTCGACGTGGAAAGACTCGATGCAAACACGCTGCAGATCCAGCTCGAACCGGTGGAACTCCTGGAATTGCTCGAAAACGCAATCCAGGCCAACCAAGGTTATGCCGACCGCTATGCGGTTACCCTGGTACTGGCGCCAAGCCAGGGTCCTGCCTGGGTCGGGGCGAACATCGACCGGCTGATGCAGGTGATGGCCAACCTGCTGTCTAATGCGGCCAAGTTCTCGCCGCGCGGCGCACGCGTTGAAGTGCGCCTGCAACGCACGCGCGACGCGTTTCGGGTAAGCGTCACCGACCCCGGTCCGGGCATTCCGGAAGAATTCAAGCCACGCGTATTCGACCGATTTGCGCAAGCCGACAGTTCGACTTCGCGCAGACGGGGCGGCACGGGTCTGGGGCTGGCCATCTGCAAAATGATTATCGACATGCTCGGCGGGACGATCGATTTCGAAAGTATCCCCGGTCAGGGCACGACGTTTTATTTCGAGCTGCCGCTAAAAGCCCCGGAGACATCGACGAAAGCCGAGGACCACGTTGTGCGGCGGACATGAATCGCGGGCTGAAGAAAATCCTGCTGGTCGAGGACGACCCCGATATCCAGCTCATAACCCGCCTCAGCCTGGAGGTCGGCGGCGGCTACGAAGTGCGCATCTGCGCTACCGGCGGGGATGCGCTGCTATCGGCACCCGCCTTCGCGCCCGACCTGATCCTGCTGGATATGATGATGCCGGGCATGGACGGGCCTGCCACTATGGACGCGTTGCGCGCACTGCCCGGCACTGCCTCGACACCGATGGTATTTTTCACTGCGAATACCCAGAGTCACATACGGCAGGACTTGCTTCGCCGTGGCGCGTTGGGCGTGATAATCAAGCCGATCGAGCCGAATGCGCTGGTGGAGCAGATCCGCGCACATTGGCAGCGGATCGATGGCGATTCTTAAAGCTTGACCTAGGGCAGCTAAGAACGCTGCCCTAGGCCGCTACCGGTTCCCGGACGTAGGCGCGCACCTGCTCCAGCAAGGCGCGTGGTTCGAACGGTTTGGTGATTACACCCTGCGCACCCGAGCGTAGATATTCGTCGCTCTCCTGCGTCCTCGCGGTAACGAAAACCACCGGAAGCGCCGCATATTCGGACCGCGTACGCAGCGCGCGCAGCACGTCGAATCCGTCCATTCCAGGCATCATGACATCCAGCAGAACCAAATCCGGGGCGAACTCGCCGATGCGGCGCAGGCTTTCAGCGCCCGAGTCGCATACCATTACTTCAAAGCCGCCAACCGATTCCAGAATATGCTTTACCAGCCACTGCAAGTCGGTCTCATCTTCGACGTAAAGTATTCTCTTTCCCTGCCCCATGAGATTATCTTCTTCCATCGCCTTGTGCTCGAATACGATCCATACGCGGCTGTAACCGCCCGTTTGCGCATTATTTGACACCTTTGCAGGGCGACTGTACACCCCCACAGCAAGCGCTTAAAGCCGTTTAACAATGTTTAACATCCCCATGACCTGTCACCACAAATTCCGACATCCTGGGATCTTACTGCGGCACCGTTCCGGCGTTCGTAGTGGCCGAGCGGATCAGGTCCGTTAGATTGTAGACCGTGTCGACGGAAACGATGCGGATACCGAAATCACGGCGCCCAGCGCCGACGGGACGGCGCGCAGCAAATTTCGATATTCCGAAGATTTGGTCGGGGTGAGAGGATTTGAACCTCCGACTCCTGCGTCCCGAACGCAGTACTCTACCAGGCTGAGCTACACCCCGAGGTGTCACGGAAAGGGGCGAACCCCTAAAAGCGGTCAGTGCGTGCGATTGACCGCGAAGTCCGCCAATTGTAGCAAACTGTCGCGGTATTTTGAATGTGGCAATTGTTCTATCGCCGTACACGCCAGCTTCGCTTCGCTCGCCGCCTGCGCACGCGCATAGTCCAACGCCCCCGTATCGGTAATCGCTTCGAGCACCGCGGCGAAGTCGTCGCGCCCGCCCTGCTCGATCGCGTGCCGCACGGTTTGCACCTGCGCCTGCGTGCCATTGCGCAGGGCGTAGATAAGCGGCAGCGTCGGCTTTCCCTCGTTCAGATCGTCGCCCAGATTCTTGCCGGTTTCCTGCAGGTCGCCCGAGTAATCAAGCACGTCGTCGATCAGTTGGAATGCTGTTCCCACGTGCATTCCATACTGTGCCAATCCTTCTTCATTCTCCGGCGCGGCGCGTCCGAGTATGGCTCCGAGACGGGTCGCGGCCTCGAACAGCTTGGCCGTCTTGCGCCGCACCACCTCAAGGTAGCGCACTTCATCAGTATCGGCGTTGTGCACGTTAAGCAGCTGCAGAACTTCGCCTTCGGCTATCGTGTTCGTCGCCTCCGCAAGCACCGCCATGACGCGCATGTCGTCAACCGTGAGCATCATTTGAAACGCGCGTGAATACAGAAAATCTCCGACCAGCACACTGGCCGCATTGCCGAAGGCCGCATTGGCGGTCTTGCGGCCGCGGCGCAACCCGGACTCGTCGACTACGTCATCATGCAGCAGCGTCGCGGTGTGAATGAATTCGACCACCGCCGCGAGTTCATGGTGATGACGTCCACCATAACCGGCTGCGCCTGCTGCGAGCAGCAGCATGGCCGGTCGCAGGCGCTTGCCACCGCTGGCAATGATGTATTCGGCCACCTCGCGGATCAGCGCCACGTCGGATTCAAGCCGCCGCCGGATGGTGGCGTCCACGGCGCGCATGTCGGCCGCGATCAGGGATTGGATGAATGCTATTGGCAAGATAAAAGGGGCTGAAGGTGGCGCCGGAAAACAGATTCGCGCGGGTCGAAAGCATAGCATAAAGCCTTTGACCGCCAAAGCTAAATTGCTGTATCATCTTGGGTTCCTTGGTTTTATTGCAATTCGGTCCTTTTGGAGTCTCACACATGTATGCGGTCATAAAAACCGGCGGCAAGCAGTACCGTGTAGCTGCCGGCGAAAAATTGAAAATTGAGCAGATCGCCGCAGACATCGGGTCTGAAATCGTTCTTGATAAGGTGCTGCTGGTCGCCGATGGCGACAATCTCAAGATGGGCAGACCGCTGGTCACCGGTGCCACCGTGCAGGCAAAAGTGCTTACGCAGGGGCGCCACGACAAGGTACGCATTTTCAAGCTGCGCCGGCGCAAGCATTATCAGAAACATCAGGGCCATCGTCAGAATTTCACTGAAATCGAAATCACCGGCATCACCGGATAACGACAGCGGCTTAATCAGAAAGGCAGAACATGGCACACAAGAAAGCAGGCGGCAGTTCCAGAAACGGCCGCGATTCCCAGTCCAAACGCCTGGGCGTCAAGCGCTATGGCGACCAGTTGATTTCGGCCGGCAGCATCATCATTCGCCAGCGCGGCACCAAAGTGCATGCTGGCGACAACGTCGGCATGGGCAGGGACCACACCCTGTATGCCAAGGTCGCTGGCAAAGTGTTGTTCGGAGTAAAAGGCCCGATGAGCAAGAAGATGGTTAGCGTGGTGCCTGCCTGATTCCGGAAGGCTCGCAGGGTCTAAGACCCCAATGGCCCTGTCAGCGCGATGGGGCTTTTTTATTTGTAGCGCCAGTCTGGGCGTAATTCGACCATGAAATTCATCGACGAAGCCAGGATCGAGGTCCACGCCGGCAAGGGCGGGGATGGCGTTGCGCATTTCCGGCGGGAGAAGTTTGTTCCACGCGGCGGGCCGGACGGCGGCGACGGCGGCCACGGAGGCAGCATCCATGCGGTGGCAAACCGCAATATCAACACGCTTATCGATTACCGCTACGCGCGCATCCATCGGGCGAAGGGCGGCGAGAACGGGCGCGGCGCGGATCAATACGGCAAGGGTGCGGAGGACATCGTGCTGCGCGTGCCGGTGGGGACGGTCGTCACTGACGCCGAGACTGGCGAACTGATCGTGGATCTTGCCGCACACGAGCAAAAAGCGATGATCGCGCGCGGTGGAAAGGGCGGTCTGGGCAATCTGCATTTCAAGACCAGCACCAATCGCGCGCCGCGTCAGTGCACGCTGGGCGAAGCGGGCGAATCGCGCGTACTTCGCCTGGAACTGAAGTTGCTTGCCGACGTCGGGCTCCTCGGCATGCCCAATGCCGGAAAATCAACCTTCATTCGTTCCGTATCTGCCGCCCGCCCGAAGGTCGCGGACTACCCCTTCACCACACTTCATCCGAACCTGGGAGTCGTGCGCGTGGCCGACGACCGGAGCTTTGTCGTTGCCGATATTCCCGGTCTGATCGAGGGCGCGGCCGAAGGCGCGGGTCTCGGCCACCAGTTTCTGCGCCATCTGGCGCGCACGCGGCTGCTGTTGCATCTGGTCGACATCGCGCCGTTTGACGACCGCGTGGATCCGGTAAAGGATGCGCGCGCCATTGTCAACGAGCTGAAAAAATACGACCAGACGCTTTTTGACAAGCCGCGCTGGCTGGTGCTGAACAAAACGGACATGCTGCAGGAGGACGGCCGCGAAAAGGCGTTACAGCGCTTTCTGAAGGCCTATCGCTGGAAAGGCAGGTGGTTCGCCATTTCCGCGCTCACCGGCGAAGGCTGTCGCGAGTTATGCTTCGCCATCATGGACCATCTCACCGAAAAGCAGGCAGCGTGACATGACTGCGCGGCTCCAAGCGGCGCGCCGGCTGGTGATCAAGGTCGGCAGTTCGCTGGTGACAAACCAGGGCCAGGGCCTGGACAAGGCCGCGATCGCGCGCTGGGCCGCACAGATTGCACAACTGCGCTCGGGCGGCAAGGAAGTGGTCCTCGTATCCAGCGGCGCCATCGCCGAAGGCATGCAGCGGCTAGGATGGAAACGACGCCCGCAGGCGATGCACGAACTGCAGGCGGCAGCCGCGGTGGGTCAGATGGGCCTGGTGCAGGGGTATGAAACGGCTTTTCGCGAGCACGGCCTGCACACCGCGCAGGTGCTGTTGACGCACGCCGACCTGGCCGACCGCCAGCGCTATCTCAACGCGCGCTCGACTTTGCGCACGCTGCTGGCGTTGGGTGTCATCCCGATCATCAACGAGAACGACACCGTGGTCACCGACGAGATCAAATTCGGCGACAACGACACGCTCGCTGCACTGGTTACCAATCTGATCGAGGCCGATTACCTGATCATTCTCACTGACCAGGCGGGCTTGCATACCCGCGATCCGCGCGCGCACCCATCGGCCGAATTGGTACGCGATGCCACCGCGGGCGCACCGGAACTGGAGCAGATGTGCGGCAAGGTTGGCAGTCACATCGCCAGAGGCGGCATGCTGACCAAGGTCCTTGCCGCCAAGCGCGCGGCGCGTTCGGGCGCGCACACCGTGATCGCCTCCGGGCACGAGGCAGGCGTACTGCTGCGGCTGGCGCAGGGCGAAGCAATCGGAACGCATCTGGTTGCACAGACCATGCCAATCGCCGCGCGCAAGCAATGGCTGGCGGATCATTTACAAGTCAGCGGTAGACTGTTGCTCGACGCTGGCGCCATGCGTGCGCTTATCAAGGATGGCAAGAGCCTGCTTCCGATAGGCGTCAAGGGCATTGAAGGATCGTTCGAGCGCGGCGCGGTGGTTGCCTGCATCTCACCAGAAGGCAGGGAACTCGCGCGCGGACTGGTGAACTACGGTGCCGGCGAAGCCCGCCGCATCCTCGGCAGGCCGAGCAGCGATATCCTGTCTGTACTCGGCTACGTGGATGAACCCGAACTGATCCACCGAGACAATCTGGTTCTGCTATAGCAAAACCAGATTGCGGCGTAGGCTAATCGTTGCGCAGCAACGGTTTAGCCGCGTAGCGGCGGCCGCAGCCACAACCGATTTCGCGCGTTGGCTAGATAAGATTGCTGCACGACGCAGGCCGGTTTTGGCCTAGTAACTCGAGATCGCCGCCCGCGGATTGCCGCCGTCCTTGAGCACCTTCACCCCTTCTTCGGCGGTCGCGATGGCGCCGGTAACGGGGCAGAAAAAATCACCGTGGAGCACGATCCTCTGCGCATTGCGCGCGTCGCTGCGGATTGCCGCCCAGCTGGAGTCGCGCACCTCGGACCAGCTTTGGTCGGAACGGCCGATCGCATAGATGCGGTACTGGCGCTCGTTACAGCGCATGCCTTCAAAACTGACATTGAGTCCGCCGTCGTTACTTTTCGCGATCACGCTGTAACGCACCGCGCGATCGGGACCAACGCTGATCGATTTTGCGTCTATGAAGAAGGCAAACGGCGTTGTTTCACTTACATAAAGTGGCAGGTAGTTCTCCGGCCGGGGGAAGGGTGGCAACACCACGCGCATCTCGCCGCCGCGGTCCCGATCACCAGTATCGTCTTCGGCTCGCGTGGTCGGCGCCCCGACGGCAAGCGGAAACATCAGCGCCAGAACGAGCCATGTGCGCACGCGCTCAGTCCAGGTCCTGCGCCAGCGATGCGCGCACACCAGCATCGACGGCGCCGATCGCGGCGCGATAGTTCTGATGATCTATGCCCATCGACAGCGCGACACCGCGTTTCAACGCCGCAGCCATCTCATCTTGTAGTTCGAAGCGCAGGAAATGCACGGCGGAAGTCTTTTCCTCATTTGCGCGTTCGAGGTCTTCATCCGCGATTGCAAAGACACGAGTGCAGCCCTCGACTTGAACCCAGGCCCGGTCTTCGATCCCCTTGAGGCTTGCCAGGGCGCCCTTGCGCTCCTCGGCATCCGCATACTCGATCATCATTGTCGCCTTGAAATTTCGCCCGTCCGGGACCAACGGATTGTAGACGTCAAGCTCTTCCTGGATGCCCTGTTCCTCGAACGTGCGCTCGATGCGCAGCATTTCCTGGACTTGATAGCGTACGGTCAACTCATCCTCGAAGATAAGCGTCACGTGCGCGCCAAGATGAACCGTGCGATCCCGCTTGTGCGCCATCACCTTGGATCGGAAGTCACTGCGCTGGCGGGCATAGGCTTCCAGGCTGAGCAGGCTGTCTCTTGCGATCGTATGCGTGGTCTTTTGCATCGAGGTCATGTATCTATAGCCCGTAGGCAATACGCAACAACGTCAATGGATGCTCCCTTTTCGCTCTGGTTTTGCCCATTCCCTGCTCGATGTGGCGCGCGGCAATGGCGCAGTCCGAACTGATGTAATCAGGATCGCCGTCTGCCATGGCCTTGAAAACCGGGCGGCCGATTTTCATCGAGTTGGCGTAGTACTCCGATTTCACGCCCCAGGTGCCGTCGTGGCCGGAGCAGCGCTCCACCGTGTTTAGCGTGGTCTGCGGCACCAACTGCAGCGCTTCGCGCGTTTTCTGCCCCATGTTCTGCACCCGTGAATGACAGGGAATATGGTAGGAAATTTTTCCCAAAGGATGGGTGAAATCGGTCTTGAGCAGGCCATCCTTGTGACGCAGAACCAGGTATTCGAATGGATCGAACATCGCCGCTGACACTGCCTCCACCTCGGCGTCCTGCGGGAATAGGAGCGGCAGTTCCGACTTGAACATGAGAGTACAGGAAGGCACTGCTGTGAGGATGGCGTAGCCCTCGCGCGCCAGCCCTGCAAGCGGCGGGACGTTGACCGATTTCAATCGCGCCACGCTTTCCAGGTCGCCCAGTTCCAGCTTGGGCATGCCGCAACAGGCCTCCTTCTCGACGATGACGTAGGGAATTTCATTGTGTTCAAGCAGTTTTATCAGGTCGTGGCCGATACCTGGTTCGTTGTAATTGACGTAACAGGTCGAAAAGATCGCGACCTTTCCCGGTGTACGTGCACTGTCTCTGACTGCGTGGGTCGAGCTCGCGGCTACGGTACTGCGGAACCGCGACGGGCTGTATGGAGGAAGCTTGCGCTCTTGGTGTACGCCGATGGCTTTGTGCATCAGCGCGCGTACTGCACGATTGCCGTTCATCGCGTTCACCGTCTGCGCTACAACGGGTATCGCAGCCAGCTTGCCGATCGCATCAGTGGAGGAGAGCAGCCGGTCACGAACGCGGACTTCACCCTTCCTGAACTTGACCGCTTTGGCACGCAGCATCAGGTGCGGAAAATCGACATTCCACTGGTGCGGCGGCACATACGGGCACTTGGTCATGTAACACAGGTCGCACAGGTAGCACTGATCGACCACTTTGCCGAAATCTTTCGCATCGACGCCGTCTACTTCACCGGTCTTGCCTTCGTCGACGAGGTCGAACAACGTGGGGAAAGCCGTGCACAGACTGACGCAACGACGGCAGCCATGGCAGATGTCGAAGACGCGGTGGAGCTCGGCATTGAGCTTTTCTTCGTCATAGTAATCCGGCGATTTCCAGTCGATAGGATGCCGGGTGGGAGCTTCCAGGCTCCCTTCGCGCGCGCTCATTTTAAGCGTGGTTCGCTAGGTACGGATCAAGGCGTAAGTCGGCGAAACAAATCGGCGACATCGCGCGAGGAGGAATTCTCCTCGCGCCGCCCTCACCCTTTACCGACTCAGTCCGCCAGCGCGTCCAGAGCCTTCTGGAAGCGGTTGGCATGCGAACGTTCGGCCTTCGCCAACGTTTGGAACCAGTCGGCGATTTCCTCGAACCCTTCGTCGCGCGCACTCTTGGCCATGCCCGGATACATATCCGTGTATTCGTGGGTTTCGCCGGCAACGGCAGCGGCTAGATTCTGTCTGCTGGAGCCAATCGGCAGACCGGTGGCCGGATCGCCAACCTGCTCCAGGTATTCCAGGTGACCATGCGCGTGCCCGGTTTCGCCTTCGGCCGTCGAACGAAACAGCGCAGCGACGTCGTTTTGGCCTTCAATATCGGCCTTGCTCGCGAAATACAGGTAGCGGCGGTTGGCTTGGGATTCGCCGGCAAATGCGGCTTTCAGGTTATCTTCGGTTTTTGAGCCTTTGAGTTTCATATTCGCTCCTACATTAATTTGATTGATAAAACCAAAAACTATTATAAATCATGACTAAGGCAAATTTTATAGACTAACTCTAACTTATCTATCGAATATATACCGTTCTACAAATCGTGTCAATTCCGCTGCGCCTAGCGCGTCGTCGTCAGCGCCCAAGAGCCGCCTCGATTTCGGCAAAAGTCTGCGCCACCTCCGGGGCTTGGATCGCCATTCCAAGCTGACGCGCTATCTTTGAAGCTGAAAAAATCCCGCGCAATGCCTGCGCCCCGCCGTCACCGCTCAAATCGACGACCAGCGCGTGCTGGCGTCCGGCGTGCTTCAGTGTCGCCACGACGTGCCCGACTTCGGCGTGTACCAGATCCGTGTAGAGAAGCACTTCAAGTCGCTCGCCGACGGTCATAATATCGCGCACGCGAATATCCTGATGCCTGACCCCGCGCTCAAGCGCGAATTTCACCGGCTTCTCGCCCGATATATCGTTCGACGTGATCAATCCCAGCACCTGCCGATCATCGTCGGTCACCAGCAGCAAGCGCACGCCGCGCCGGATCATGAAGCGGTTGGCGGCATCCAGCGGCGCTTCCAGATCGATGGTTGCTGCCGGAATCTGTCTCAAATCGGTCATTACCGAGAGCGCAGGAGAATCCATGCTCACGCGCGCCGGATCCTCGCCAGGGCGGTGAAATTGCGCACCGGTTTGCAGTGCCAGTGCTACGAGGGGCTGGTATTCGCGCTTCATCTAGTACTCCCAAGTCTTGGAATCGCGACGACGGAAACTGCCATTCACCGCGCAGCACGCTGCGCGGGGTCGCGCTTAACGTGGATGGAGTCCCGGTTGAGAAAGCGCGCCAACTCGTTCAGCGCCTGGGCGTACACATCGCGTTTGAACTCGATGACGGTTTCCAGCGGGATCCAGTATTCGTGCCAGCGCCACGCGTCAAACTCCGGATGTGCGCTCGCTCGCAACGACACGTCGCTGTCGCGCGCGGTCAAACGCAACAGAAACCAGATCTGCTTCTGGCCTCTGTAGCTGCCGCGCCATTCACGCCTGATCCAATGCGCCGGCACTTCGTAACGCAGCCAGTTTCTGGTGCGTCCAAGGATCTTGACATGGTGGGACTTCAGGCCCACCTCTTCTTCAAGCTCCCGGAACATCGCCTGCTCCGGGGTTTCACCGTGCTTGATTCCGCCTTGCGGAAACTGCCAGGAATGCTCCTTGATGCGCTTGCCCCAGAATACCTCGTTCCTCGCGTTACAGAGCACAATGCCGACGTTCGGGCGATAGCCGTCACGGTCGAGCACGATACATTCACCTTAAGCTGGTATTTGCGCCATTCTTCCATATTTCACCGCGCAATGATAGCGACCTGTCGCCACGCCTTCGGCGCAGTGATCTTCGAGTAAAATACGCCGGCCAGATCTAGCGGAATCCCTATGCGCGTTTCCAAGTTTTTCCTCTCCACTCTTCGCGAGGCTCCCGCCGACGCGGAAATCGTCAGCCACCAGCTGATGCTGCGCGCCGGCATCATCCGACGCCTCGCCGGCGGCATCTATACCTGGATGCCATTGGGACTTCGCATCGTGCGCAGGGTCGAGGCCGTTGTGCGCGAAGAGATGAACCGGGCCGGCGCCGTCGAGCTTGCAATGCCGGTGGTGCAACCGGCTGAACTCTGGCAGGAATCCGGCCGCTGGGAGAAATACGGAGCGGAACTGTTGCGTTTCAAGGACCGGCATCAGCGTGACTTCCTGCTTCAGCCGACATCGGAGGAAGTAGTCACCGATCTTGCGCGCAGCGAACTTCGAAGCTATCGCCAGTTGCCGCAGCATTTCTACCAGATTCAGACCAAGTTCCGTGACGAGCGCCGGCCGCGCTTCGGCATCATGCGCGGGCGCGAATTCACGATGAAGGACGGCTACTCCTTTCACGCCGACTATGCGGACCTGCAGCGCGAATACCAGAACATGTTCGACACCTACACGCGCATTTTTACCCGGCTTGGCCTCAAGTTCCGGGCCGTGGCCGCCGACACCGGTTCCATTGGCGGTACCGGCTCGCACGAGTTCCACGTGCTGGCTGAATCGGGCGAGGATGCCATCGCCTACTGCCCGGATTCGGACTACGCAGCAAACATAGAACTTGCCGAAGCGCTGGCCCCGGCGAATGCGCGCGCTGCGCCCGGCGCGCCGCTGCGCAAGGTTCCGACTCCGGGCAAGACGCGCTGCGAGGACGTCGCCGTCCTGCTCGATGCGCCGCTCGCGCAAACGGTCAAAGCCATCGCGGTGATGCATCAGACGGAGTTCATACTGCTGCTGCTGCGCGGCGATCACACTCTGAACGAGATCAAGGTGCAGAAGCTTCCGGGAATGGACCCGTTTCGCTTCGCCACCGACGCCGAGATCGAACAACACCTCGGATGCAAGCCGGGCTATCTCGGACCGGTCGGTGCCAGAGCTCAGATAAAGGTCATTGCGGACCGCGCGGTGGCGGCACTTTCCGATTTTATCTGTGGTGCAAACGAAGAGGGATTTCACCTCACGAGCGCAAATTTTGGTCGCGACCTGCCCGAGCCGGCACTGGTGGCCGATATCCGCAATGTCGTGCCTGGGGACCCCAGTCCCGACGGCAAGGGAAAGCTTGAGCTCTGCCGCGGTATCGAGGTCGGGCATATCTTTCAGTTGCGCACCAATTATTCGGAGGCGATGAAGGCGATGTTCCTGGACGAGTCGGGCAAGTCGCGCGCATTCGAAATGGGTTGCTACGGCATCGGTATCACGCGCATCGTCGGCGCCGCCATTGAACAGAACCATGATGCGCGCGGCATTGCGTTCCCGCAACCGATGGCGCCATTCCAGCTTGCGCTGGTACCGATCGGCTACAAGAAAAGCGCCACCGTAAGGGAAACCTGCGAACGACTATATCAGGAGCTAACCGCAGCAGGCATCGACGTGCTGCTCGATGACCGCGACGAGCGGCCTGGCGTGCTGTTTGCAGACATGGAGCTCATTGGCATTCCGCACCGCGTGGTGGTGGGCGAGCGCGGGTTGAAGGAGGGCAAGCTCGAATACCAGGGAAGACGCGAGCAGAGCGCGACCACGGTTCGACCGGACGAACTTCTCGCCTTCATCAAAGCGAGGTTATGCGAGAACTAGTGCGATGGACGGCAATCACGATGATGCTGTTCGCGCATGGATTTGCATTGGCTGGCGCGCAGCGTTATGAACCGCTCGCTGCCAGCGTACAAGCTGCGTTGTCCAAGGCGGTCAGCGATCGCGCGCCATTGACCTCCGCGTTTGCGTCAAAGCTGGAGGAGGTTAACTGGCTCAGCACCATGTCGCGGCGGTTGGAAAAGCGTATGCGCGACCATGATAGCCGCGTCGCGTTCCTCAAATCGGTGCATTACGAGGCCAGCCGCGCCGGCCTTGATCCGCAGCTGGTGCTGGGTCTGATCCAGGTTGAGAGCGGATTCAAGAAGTACGCCGTATCCCGAGCCGGCGCGCGCGGCTACATGCAGGTGATGCCGTTCTGGGCGAAGCTGATAGGGGCGAAGGGCGACAACCTGTTCGACATGCGCAAGAATATTCGCTACGGCTGCACCATCCTGCGCCATTACCTGGATCTGGAACAGGGTGATCTGTTCCGCGCGCTGGGGCGCTATAACGGCAGCCTTGGAAAATCCGATTATCCGCGCGCGGTGGAGGCGGCGTGGAAACAAGGCTGGCACTATGACAGCAAGCGCCATTGAACCGCATCGCCGCGCCGTAAGACGCAAAATTCAGGAGCATCGATATGCTGTCTGCTTCCAAATTTGAATAGAAGCCACATGGCGGAAATCCTGGTTCTGTATTACAGCCGCCGCGGCGCCGTCGGCGAAATGGCGAGGCTGGTGGCGCGGGGCGTGGAGCAAGTATCGGGCGCCAGCGCTCGTCTGCGCACGGTTCCCCAGATCGCCAGCGCAACAACCGTCGCACAACCGGCCATACCCGATGCCGGAGCGCCGTACTGCGAGCTCGCGGACCTCGAGCAGTGCGCCGGCCTTGCACTGGGCAGTCCGACGCGCTTTGGCAACATGGCCGCACCGATGAAGCATTTCTGGGATGGAACCGGCGCGCTCTGGCTGAGAGGCGCGCTTGTAGGCAAGCCGGCGGCGGTGTTCACCTCGACCAGCAGCCTCCACGGCGGACAAGAAACGACCTTACTGTCGATGATGCTGCCGTTGATGCACCACGGCATGCTGATAGTCGGCCTGCCCTACACTGCACCGGAATTGTCCACGACCGAGACTGGCGGCACGCCCTACGGCGCCAGCCATGTGGCCGGCAGTGCCAGCGACCGGCCGATCAGCGCAGATGAAAAATCCCTGTGCATCGCACTGGGAAAGCGCCTCTCTGGCATAGCGCTGAAACTGGCTTCCTAGGTTGAACAAAGGACTTTACCTCGGCGCCTGCCTCAGTTTGCTGGCGCTGATATTTCTTTGCCTCGCCTGGGAGCTATGGCTCGCGCCACTGCGCCCAGGTGGTTCCTGGCTGGTGCTCAAAGCGCTGCCGTTGTTATTGCCGCTGTTGGGTGTGCTTAAGCGCAGGCGCTACACTTATCAATGGTCATCTATGTTGATTCTGGCCTACGTTGCCGAAGGCGTGGTGCGTGCCGCGAGCGATAGCGGTATGGCGGCCATGCTGGCGCTGGCAGAGTTGCTGCTGTCGTCGGGCTTCTTCGTTAGCGCCATATTCTACGTCCGCCTTAGCCGCCCACATTGATCGGGGAGATTCGGATGCGCATCATCATCGCCGCTTTGCTAGTACTGCCGCTGCTCGCGGCAGCCGAAACATTTCCCAAGGCTGACCCTGCCGCCGGCAGGAAACTTGCCGACGCTGCCAAGTGTGCCAAATGCCACAGCGCCAGATTCGGCGGCGACGGCTCGGCAATGTACACGCGCCCCGACCACCGGGTGAAGACGGCCGGTCAGTTGCTGGCGCAGGTGCGGATGTGCAACACCCAGCTCAACACCGGCTGGTTCCCGGAAGAAGAGGAACAGGTCGCCGCCTATCTCAATCGCGATTACTACAAATTCAAATAGATTCCGCGAACGCGTCCCCTATAGCTGCGGGTTGATACGCTCGATCTTGCTTTGCAGCTTGTTGAGTGCCGCAAGATAGGCCTTGGCTGACGCCACGACAATATCGGTATCCGCACCGACGCCGTTGACGATACGTCCGGATTTTTGCAGCCTTACAGTGACCTCACCCTGTGATTCGGTGCCTTGCGTAACGGCGTTTACAGAGTACAGCATCAGTTCGGCGCCGCTGTTCGCAACGCTCTCGATCGCCTTGAAGGTTGCATCCACCGGGCCGTCCCCCTGCGATTCGGCGCGGCGTTCTGTCCCGCCTTCGGCCAACACCACCTTGGCATGCGGACGCTCGCCGGTACCGCTGGCCTGGCTCATGTCGATCAGCTTCCAGTGTTCGCTTTGCGCCGCGATTGCCTCGCCTGCAAGTAAGGCGTGGATGTCCTCATCGAATATTTCGTGCTTCTTGTCGGCAAGGTCCTTGAAGCGGGCAAATGCGGCGTTGATTGCCTGATCCGATTCGAGTCCTATGCCCAATTCCTTCAGCCGCGCCTTGAACGCGGTACGTCCGGAGTGCTTGCCCAGCACCAGTTTGTTCGCGTTCCAGCCGACATCCTCAGCGCGCATGATTTCGTAGGTTTCGCGGCTTTTCAGGACGCCGTCCTGGTGGATCCCCGCCTCGTGGGCGAAAGCGTTGGCGCCGACGATGGCCTTGTTCGGCTGCACCGGGAATCCGGTGATGCCGGACACGAGTTTGGACGCCGGCACAATTTGAGTTGCGTCGATGCGCGTGTCACATGGAAAGACGTCGCGGCGCGTGCGCACCGCCATGACGATTTCCTCGAGCGAACTGTTGCCGGCGCGCTCGCCCAGTCCGTTGATCGTGCATTCCACCTGGCGCGCCCCGTTCATCACCGCGGCGAGCGAGTTGGCTACCGCCAGACCGAGATCGTTGTGACAGTGCACCGACCAGATCGCCTTGTCGGAATTGGGAATGCGCTCGCGCAGCGTTCGGATCAACGCGCCGAACTGTTCCGGCACCGTGTAGCCCACCGTGTCCGGAATATTGACTGTCTTCGCTCCTTCCCTTATGACTGCCTCGAGTACGCGGCACAGAAAGTCGACGTCGGAGCGACCCGCGTCCTCGGGCGAGAACTCGACGTCGTCGGTAAATTTTCGCGCAAAGCGCACGGCGTTGACCGCATCAGTCAATACCTGGTCCGGCGTCATGCGCAGCTTCTTTTCCATATGGATAGGCGAAGTGGCGATGAACGTATGGATGCGGCCGGACTTGGCTGGCTTGATCGCATCGGCTGCGCGCGCTATGTCCTTGTCGTTCGCGCGCGACAGCCCGCACACGGTGCTGTCCTTGATGATTTCCGCCACCGCACGCACCGCCTCGAAGTCGCCGTTCGAGGCCGCCGGAAAACCTGCTTCGATTACGTCCACGCGCATTTTTTCCAGCAGCCTGGCGATGCGCAATTTCTCCTCCTTGGTCATTGATGCGCCGGGGCTTTGCTCGCCGTCGCGCATGGTGGTGTCGAATATGATCAAGTGGTCTTTCATCTCAGTCTCCAGTTAGAAAACGCAATCAAGAATTGAACAATAGCGGCCTGCGCCGGGGTGGCGCAGGGTTCAGACAAACTCGAATTGTGAGGGAGGTTATGTGCGCGCGGGGCGCAGCAGCAGGCCGGCCGGCAGGGGCAGGCTGCTAAGGAGAGCAGTTAATACTGTGTTGCGGGAAATCATGGCAGTCAATATATCGGCTTTACCGATATTAGGCAATAGCCCCATCCGTCGCCCATCCGTCGCCATCCGTCGTTACAAGCGTCTGCGCCGCCAGTTCCACGCCCACACCACGTAACCGGACAGGGCGTAGGCGACGAATAGCAGGAACAGCACCGTCGGCGGATGACTAGAGATCAGGATCACGGCGAACACCACCAGCAGGATCGCCCAGAATGGCACGCTGCGGCGAAAGTTGATGTCCTTGAAACTGTAGAAAGGTACGTTGCTAACCATAGTCAGGCCAGCGAACAGCGTGATGACCCAGGCAAGCCAGCGCATGGTGCTTACCGCGTCTATCTTGAAATCGTCGACCACCCAAATAAAGCCAGCCACCAGCGCCGCCGCCGCCGGGCTGGGCAGTCCCTGAAAGTAGCGTTTGTCGACTACCGCTATATTGGTATTGAATCGCGCCAGCCGCAGCGCCGTAGCGGCGCAGTAAACAAACGCGGCGATCCAGCCCATTCGGCCCATACTCTTGAGCGCCCATTCGTACATCACCAGTGCCGGAGCCGCGCCAAAGGACACCATATCGGAGAGGCTGTCGTACTCGGCGCCGAATTCGCTCTGCGTGTGTGTCAGGCGCGCGACGCGCCCGTCCAGGCCGTCCAGCACCATGGCGATGAAAATCGCCACCGCCGCCTGCTCGAAACGGTGGTTCATCGCCTGCACAATCGCATAAAAACCGGCAAACAGCGCCGCGGTGGTAAACAGATTGGGAAGCAGGTAGATGCCGCGGCGGCGCATCTCGGCGTTGATCAGCGGCTTCTTCCGTTTGTACACAGGCATCGCTCGCTTATTGGAAAATTGAGGCGGAAATCGGCTCAAGGGAGATCGAGACTGTCGGGTCACATCCCGGCGTAGGCCTCTGGGTCGGAGTGCATTTCGGCAGTACTGAATCGCCCCCGACTGTTCTATTCCAGACTGGCCAGGACCGTGCTGGTAGCATACACCTTGTCCCCCAGCGCCGCCTTGATGCGGGCGTTGGGCGGCAGGTACAAATCGACGCGCGATCCGAAGCGAATGAAACCATAGCGCTGTCCGCGCTGCAGCCGGTCGGCCGATTTGACGTAGCAAAGGATACGGCGTGCGATCAGGCCAGCCACTTGCACGCAAACGACATCAGCGCCGGCGTCGGTGCGAATCCATAGCGCGTTGCGTTCGTTTTCGGTCGAAGCCTTGTCCAGCGCTGCGTTTAAAAAACTGCCGGCCTTGTACCATATCTGTTTTACTTCTCCATCAACCGGAGATCGATTGGAGTGCACGTTGAATACGTTCATGAACACGCTGACCTTGATGGTGTCCCGGTCAAGGTAGGGATCGCGCGCGTTCTCCACCGCCACGATACGTCCGTCCGCGGGCGAAACTATCGTTTTCGCGTCCCCCGGTACTTCACGCGCCGGATCGCGGAAAAACTGCAGCACGAACAACGCAACGATCCATAGCGGTACCGACCATGCGAGGCTGTACCACGACGCCAACGCAGCCAGCGCGACTGCGAGGGCCAGGAATGGCCAGCCTTCCCGGGCGATCAGAGGGTGGGGATAATTCATCGGCAGGATGTAGACTGTGGAAGAGGATCAGGTGGCATCAACGAATTGCCACCAGTCTACTACGCGCAGCCTAGTTCTTGGACTGATCGACCAGTTTGTTCTTCTTGATCCAGGGCATCATCGCGCGCAGCTTCTCGCCTACTACTTCGATCTGATGTTCCGCGGTGAGCCTGCGGCGCGACAGGAGCGTCGGCGCACCGGCGCGATTCTCCAGGATGAAGCTCTTGGCGTATTCGCCGGTCTGGATGTTTTTGAGAGCCTCGCGCATGGCTTTTTTGGTCTCGTCGTTGACGATCTTCGGACCTGTCAGATATTCGCCGTATTCGGCGTTGTTGGATATCGAGTAATTCATGTTGCCGATACCGCCCTCGTACATGAGATCGACGATCAACTTCAGCTCGTGCAGACATTCGAAATAGGCCATCTCCGGCGCGTAGCCGGCATCGACCAGGGTTTCGAAACCCGCCTTGACCAATTCGACGCAGCCGCCACAAAGCACCGCTTGCTCGCCGAACAAATCCGTTTCGGTTTCTTCCTTGAACGTGGTTTCGATCACGCCGGCGCGCGCGCCGCCGATGGCGGCGGCATAGGACAGCGCCAGATCACGCGCTTTCCTGCTCGGATTCTGGTGCACGGCGATCAGCATCGGCGTGCCGCCGCCCTGCGTATAGGTCGAGCGCACCGTGTGGCCCGGCGCCTTGGGCGCGATCATCACCACGTCGAGGTCGGCGCGTGGGGCCACCTGGCCGTAATGTATGTTGAAACCATGGGCGAACGCCAGCGTCGCGCCTTTCTTTATATTGGGTTCTACCTCGCTCTGGTAGACCATGGCGATGTGCTCGTCGGGCATCAGCATCATGACGAAATCGGCGCCCTTCACCGCATCACCGACCTCGGCAACCTTGAGCCCGGCTTTCCTCGCCTTGTCCCAGGAGGCGCCGGCCTTGCGCAAACCGACGGTGACCTTCATGCCGGAATCGTGCAGGTTGAGCGCGTGCGCATGGCCCTGGGAGCCGTAGCCGACGATCGTCACTTTCTTGCCCTTGATGAGCGAAAGATCTGCGTCCTTGTCGTAATAGACTTTCATGGTTTCCCCTCAGATTGCGAGGCATTGGAGCGGTGCTTCGAAGCTAGTTGCGCTACCGCATGAATAGCCCCAGATTCCCGTTCCTGTCCTCTATTTGCTAAATTCTAAGAACCCGCTGCCCGCGGGCAATACCGCAGGCGCCGGTGCGCGCCGTCTCGAGGATAGCGGTCTTGCCGAGCGCCTCGATAAACGCATCCAGCTTCTGTCCGGTTCCGGTAAGTTCGATCGTATAAGTATCCTCGGACACATCGATAATTCGTCCGCGGAAGATATCCGACATGCGCTTCAAATCGTCGCGATCCTTGGGGCCGGCGCGCACTTTGATCAGCATCAACTCACGTTCGATGTGCGGCGCCTCGAACAGGTCCACCACCTTGACTACTTCGACCAGCTTGTTCAGCTGCTTGGTGATCTGTTCGATCACATCTTCCGAACCCGAGGTGACGATGGTCATGCGCGACATCGATTCGTCCTCGGTAGGTGCAACGGTAAGCGACTCGATGTTGTAGCCGCGGGCGGAGAAAAGTCCGGAAACGCGTGACAGGGCTCCCGCTTCGTTCTCAAGTAGGATAGAAATAATGTGTCGCATGGATGTCGGTGGTTGGTTACGGGGGCGATTACAATTCTTCGGCCAGGATCATTTCGGTGAGACCCTTGCCGCCGCCGACCATGGGATAAACGTTCTCCGTCTGGTCGGTAATGAAATCCAGGAATACCAATTCGTCCGTGCGCTTGAACGCCTCTTTCAGCGCGGGCTCGACATCGGCTGGTTTTTCGATGCTTATACCGACATGACCGTAGCTCTCGGCCAGCTTGACGAAATCGGGCAGCGCATCCATGTAGGATTCGGAGTAGCGATTGCCGTGGAAAAACTGCTGCCACTGCCGCACCATGCCCATGTAGCGGTTGTTGAGATTGACCACCTTGATCGGCAAACGGTACTGCTTGCAGGTCGACAGTTCCTGGATGCACATCTGGAAACTCGCTTCGCCGGTGACACACACCACCGACGCACCGGGATTGGCCAGCTGCACGCCCATCGCGGCGGGCAGACCGAAGCCCATGGTGCCCAGACCACCGGAATTGATCCAGCGGCGCGGCTTGTCGAATTTGTAGAACTGAGCTGCCCACATCTGGTGCTGGCCGACGTCGGAAGTAATGAAGGCGTCGCCCCTGGTGATTTCGTACAACTTCTCCAGAACGTATTGCGGCTTGATGATCTTGCTCTTGCGGTCGTAGCGCAGACAGTCCTTGGTCCTCCACAGTTTGATCTGCTCCCACCAGGCGTTGAGCGCCTTCGGTTCCGGGCGCTGCTTGCCGGCCTCGATCAGGCTGATCAGATCGTCGAGTACGTCCAGCACATGGCCGACGATGGGCACGTCCACTTTCACCCGTTTGGAGATCGAAGACGGGTCGATGTCAATGTGAATGATTTTGCGCGGCACCTGGCCAAAATGCGCCGGATCGCCGATGACGCGGTCGTCAAAGCGCGCGCCGATTGCAACCAGAACATCGCAGTTCTGCATCGCCATATTGGCTTCGTAGGTGCCGTGCATGCCCAACATGCCGACAAAATGCTTGTCGGTTGCCGGAAAGCCGCCTAGGCCCATGAGCGTATTGGTGCAGGGAAACCCCAGCATTTTCACAAGCTTGGTCAGTTGCGGCGATGCGTCGGAGAGAATCACGCCGCCGCCGGCATAGACCATCGGGCGCTTGGCCTCGAGCAGCAACTGCGCGGCCTTCTTTATCTGCCCCGGATGCCCTTTCACCACCGGATTGTAGGAGCGCATCGAAACCGTTTCGGGGTACTCGAACTTGCACTTGTCGGTAGTTACATCTTTCGGGATGTCAACCAGCACCGGTCCGGGGCGTCCGGTAGTCGCCAGGTAGAACGCCTTCTTCATTGTTAACGCGAGATCCTTGACGTCTTTAACCAGAAAATTGTGTTTGACGCAGGGGCGGGTTATGCCAATCGCATCGCACTCCTGGAACGCATCCAGCCCTATAGCATGCGTCGGCACCTGACCGGTAATAATCACCATCGGGATCGAATCCATGTAGGCGGTGGCGATGCCCGTTACCGCGTTGGTTACTCCAGGACCCGAAGTGACCAATGCGACGCCGACTTTGCGGCTCGAGCGCGAGTAGCCGTCTGCAGCGTGGGTTGCGCCCTGCTCGTGCCGTACCAGTACGTGCTTGACCTTGTTCTGTTTGAACAACTCGTCATAGATGAACAGGACTGCACCGCCCGGATAGCCAAAAACATATTCGACTTTTTCAGCCTGCAGGCACTTGATGAGGATTTCTGCGCCCGATAATTCCATGATTTTCGCCGAGTTTTGCCCAAAGCATTGAACGTTAATGCCTGACCCACGTTTGGTCAAGATTTTTTTGCTGCGGCGCAACCAGACGAGTGCGGCGATAGCACGGCGCGGCATCGGGTAAACCACTAGAATCCGGAAATACTTTGAGGAAATCGTCCTGGCATCCCGCAACGAACTTTCCGAGTTTCTGCTTGCAGTTGAACGGCGCGCCTACAAACAGGCGAGATTTGCCGTGCGCGACGAGCAGGCGGCGCTGGATATCGTTCAGGATTCGATGCTCAAACTTTCGGAAAAATACGGCGCCAATCCGGCGACTGAACTGCCAATGCTGTTTCAGCGTATCCTGCAGAACACCATCCGCGATTACTACCGTCGTTACAAGGTGCGCGCAACCTGGACCACCCAGCTTTCATCGCTGTTGTCGGCAAAGGATGCCGCAGAGGAAACGGATCCACTTGAAACTTTAGCGCCGGCCGAGGACTCCAATCAAGCATTGGGGCCGCCAGATCATCTTGAAAAATCACAACTTATTGATTCGATTGAGGGCGAATTGAGAAAATTACCGCCGCGTCAACGCGAGGCCTTCCTGCTGCGTTACTGGGAGGAAATGGACGTTGCCGAAACCGCGAAGGCCATGGGCTGTTCGGAAGGCAGTGTCAAAACCCATTGCTCGCGCGCGACGCACACCTTGGCCAGCGCACTCAAGCGCAAGGGGATTACATTATGAATGAACAAGATTTCGGCAATAAAATCAAGCAACAACTTGACCTGGCGCTCGATCTCGATGCGGCCACGCGTGATCGGCTGAAAATCGCGCGCCAACACGCGCTGGCGCGCCAGCGCATGACCGAACCCGTATTTGCGCTGGCCTGGGTAGATGCTGTTGTCGGGCGGTTATCCGGCAACCCGGCGTCGGCGGGAGTCGCACTGGCAGGTGCAGCCCTGATCATCGCCCTCGTCGGCGTCCAATACTGGCAGCGTATGCCGACAGTGGAGGAAATCGAGGAAATTGACTCAGCGCTGCTTACCAGCGACCTGCCGATCAACGCCTATCTGGACAAGGGCTTCGATTCATGGCTAAAACGCTCGCAGCACTGACGCTGGGACTTTGCATCGCGCTGTCAGCGCTCCCCGCCTTCGCCGCCGCGGACAAGAAACAGCCCGACTGGGCGCAGCTCACGCAAGCGCAGCAGCAGGTTCTCGCTCCGCTGGCCAGCGATTGGAATAATTTCGATGATCGCCGGCGCAAGAAATGGCTGCTGACGGCCAAGCGCTATCCAAAAATGAAGCCGGAAGAACAGCAGCGCTTGCAAACGCAAATGCGCGACTGGGCCAAGCTGACTCCTGAACAACGCCGGCTCGCGCGTGAGAATTACAAGAAACTGGCTAAGGAGCCTCCGGAAAAGCGCGAGGTCGTAAAACAGAACTGGCACGAACGTCAGAAACTGAAGCAAGCAACACCAAACAACATCCCGGCTGCGCCTGCCGCGACGGGGGGCGAAAAATCCGTACCAACGCCGGCGCCTTCAAGTCCAACGCGCTGACGTGTCGGCCCAACTCGGCGCAGTCACGCACTCCCGCGACATCGGCCCCAGCGTCAAACGGCGAGTCGTAAGCCTGGTGTATGAGTCGTTGCTGCTCTTTGGCGTCACCAGCATCGCCGGCCTGCTGTTCCTCGCAGTTGCAGGCGGCGCGTCGGCCGGCTGGATGCGCCACGTATTCCAGATCTATATGTTCCTGGTGATCGGCCTGTATTTCACTGCATCCTGGCGCCGGCGCGGACAAACTCTGGCGATGAAGACCTGGAAACTTCAGGTGGTCGGCGCGAACGGTGCCAGAATCACCCTGCGTCAGGCGCTGGTTCGCTACGCCTGCGCCTGGCCCAGTCTGGCGCTGGGCGGAATCGGCATCCTTTACGCGCCATTCGATCGCGACCGGCAGTTTCTGCATGACCGGTTGGCGGGCACGAAAATCGTGGCGACCGACGACCGGAAATAGCCGGCTCCAGCACGGCCGCCTAACGACGCTCGACCCACCACATCATCGACAGCGCGGCGAGCAGGAACAGCACGCTGGGCAAGACGGCGGAGTAGAACGGCGTCCAGTTCTGGATGATGCCTACAGACGAGGACAGGCCGTTCAACAGGTGGAACAATATCCCCAGCATGATGCCGGAAAATATTTTCACGCCCATGCCGCCGACGCGTACATGCACGTAGGCGAACGGCAGCGCCAGCGCCATCATCACCAGCGTGGCGAAAGGATAGAGCAGCTTTTTCCACATCGCGATCTCGTAGCGCTCGGTCTGTTGCCGGTTCTCCGACAGGTGGCGGGTAAACTGGTACAGGTTGACGGCCGACATTTTTTCCGGCTGCACCAGCAGCACCGACAGCAGTTCGGGGGTCAGCACCGAGCGCCACTCGGTCTGAGCGAATTTGGACACGCTGGTACCAGCGTCGCCGAAGTTGGTACGCACCACGCGGCTCAAGCGCCATGTATTGTCTTTCTGAAACTCACCCTCCTCGGCAAAACTGAGCGAGCGCAGATGATAATCGCTGTCGAACTCGTATATCTTGATGCCGCTAAGCGAGCTGTCTGGCTTTACCTCGCGTACGTTGATAAAGCGGAATTCGTCCTTTACCCACAACCCGGAGCGAAATTCCTGCGCTACCACCGCGCTCATGGCGGCTAGACGCAACTGCTGCGCAGCGCGCTCCGCAAATGGCGTGACAAGTTCGCCGAAGGCGAACGTCAGCACCACGAATATGGCGCCAATGCGCGCTAGCGCCGCAGCCGCCGCGTACGGCGACAGGCCGGAAATCCGCATTACAGTGTATTCGGAATTGGCAGCGAGCTGCGACAGGGCATAGAGCGTGCCGATCAACACCGCGATAGGAGCAAGTTCGTAGACATGCCCGGGCAGGGACAGCAGCACGAACAGCAATACGTGCTGCAGGCGATAATTGCCCTTGCCCAGATAATTGAGCTCGTTGATCAGGTCGAAAAAAGCGAACAGCATCAGGAACGCGACCAGCACCAGCAGCGTCGCCGCATAGATCTCGCGCGCGAGATATTTGCGCAGGACGATCAACGCCCTCTCCTGAACGCCGAATGCACGCTCATGCGGCGATAGAACAGCGCCAGCAGCAGGAGCAGCATGGCCACATGCACCGCCCACCAACCGACTTGGAAAGACAGCTTGCCCTGCGATACCCACGCCTGGCTTACGCTGATCAGGTTGCTATACACCATGTAGGTGAGCAATGCGAATATCAGATTTGTGGAGCGGCTGGCGCGCGGATTGACGAACGCGAGCGGAATGGCGAGCAGCGTCAGATTGAGCGCCGCCAGTGGCAGACCGATACGCCACAGCAGTTCGGCCAGATTGCCTTGATGCGGATCCTTCAGCAGCTCTTGCGTCGACAGGGCGCGCGCCGGAACCTGCCCGACCTTGGCTTCGCGCGTTTCGATGCGCGCCGCATAGCGTTTGAATTCCATTACGCGATACTCTGCCTCGCCCGGAATCCCTTCGTAGCGTCTGCCGTCGGCGAGCACGATAAACCGATCACCGTTAGCCGCGGTTTCCTCGAAGCCGTGCCGGCTTACCATCACCCCCAGCCTGCCATGCTGCATCGACGTGACAAACACGTTCTGCACCCTGCGCAAATCGCCGGCAATGCCTTCGACAAAGAACACGCGTTCGGCATTGGCTGATTCACGAAACACCCCAGGCGCGATGCGCGATAACTCGTCGCGGCTGTCGAGTTGTCGCCGGTACTCCTCGCTTTGATTGTTGGCCCAGGGCGCGAGGAACAGCGACAGCAGCGCGATTACCAATACCAGCGGTGTTGCGAAAATCAACACAGGGCGCACCCAGGCCGTGAGCGGAAGGCCTGCGCTGAACCAGATCACCATCTCCGAATCGCGGTAGCTGCGGCTGATGGTCATCAGCACCGAAATGAACAGGGTCAGCGACAGCAGAACCGGCAGATAATTGAGCGCGGTAAATCCGAGCAGCGCGAGCACAGCTTCGGACAGGAGCTTTCCGCTCGCCGCCTGGCCAAGGTAGCGGATCAGTTGCGTCGTGAGGGTAATGGCGAACAGAGTGGCGAAAACGGCAACCGCGAGATTGCTGAATTCACGCAGCAGGGATCGCTGAAAAATCGCCACTCGATGAGCCTGCTATTGCGACATGAGAGGGTACGCCCCCTCATGTTTTCCATTATCGGCCGGTTGCAAGCCGCAGGCTGCAAGCGTCAAAACACTATGGGCTGGCACCCCGGCTTCGCTTTGACGCCGCGCCTCGGTGCAACAGCTTTGACTAGACGGGAACAAAGCAGGGATAATCGGACTTAACCGTTCGATTTGAGAGAAGGAGCAGCCATTGCAATTTAGCACAAAACGCGGTGCGCCGGAGATGCGCGCCACGCCCTGCATCGCCGTGGGCGTATATGCCGGTCGTAAACTCAGCGGCGCCGCCAACGCGCTCGACCGGGCGGGCCAGGGTGCGCTGCAGGAAATCCTGCGTCGTGGCGACATGGAAGGCAAGTCCGGAACCACGCTGCTTCTGTACCGGGTTCCAGGCGTCGCTGCAGAGCGCGTGCTGCTGGTCGGCCTCGGCGAAGAGGCGGACCTGCGCGAGCGCGAATACCGCGAAGCAACGCGTGCGGCGGTCAAGGCTGCGCAGGAAACCGGCGCCGGCATGCTTACGCTGTGTTTCGGCGAGATCAAAGCCGGCCGCCGCGATGCTGTCTGGAAGGCGCGCCAGGTGGCGCTGATCGCAGCAGAGTGCGCCTACCGTTTCGACTCCATGAAAAGCAAGAAAGCCGAGCCGCGCCCACTCGCGCGGGTCGAGTTGCTGGCTACCGCGCGCGATGCCAGCGCTGCGGTCCGCGGTCTGAGCCAGGGACAGGCAATCGGAGCCGGCGTGAGCCTGGCGAAGGACCTGGGCAACCTTCCCGGCAATGTCTGCACACCGGCGTTTCTCGCCGAGCAGGCAAGGAAACTCGGCAAGGAATGGAAGCTCGAGGTGGAAGTCCTGGAGCGCAAGGAGATGGAAAAGCTCGGCATGGGTTCACTCCTCTCGGTGGCGCAGGGCTCGCGCCAGCCGCCCAAGTTGATCGTGCTTCACTACGCCGGTGGCCAGAAGAAGGCCAAACCTCTGGTACTGGTCGGCAAGGGCATCACGTTTGACTCCGGCGGCATTTCGCTCAAACCCGGGCCGGAAATGGACGAGATGAAATTCGACATGTGCGGCGCAGCGAGCGTGCTCGGCGCGCTGCGCGCCTGTGCTGAACTCAAACTCAAGATCAACGTCGTTGGCATCATCCCGGCGAGCGAGAACCTGCCGGACGGCGCGGCGAGCAAGCCGGGCGATGTCGTCACCAGTATGTCCGGACAGACGATCGAGATACTCAACACCGACGCCGAAGGACGGCTGATCCTGTGCGACGCCCTGACCTACGCCGAGCGCTTCGAGCCCGAAGCAGTGGTCGACATCGCCACACTCACCGGCGCCTGCGTCATCGCGCTCGGCCATGTCGCCAGTGGCTTGTACAGCAACAAGGAAGCGCTGGCGCGCGAACTGCTCGCAGCGGGAGACGAAGCCCACGATCGGGCCTGGCATATGCCGCTGTGGGACGATTATCAGGAGCAGCTGAAAAGCAACTTCGCCGACATGGCGAATATAGGCGGCCGGCCAGCCGGGAGCGTAACCGCAGCCTGCTTCCTATCGCGCTTCACCAAGAAATTCGACTGGGCCCATCTGGACATCGCCGGCACTGCGTGGAAATCAGGCAAGGACAAGGGCTCTACCGGGCGGCCGGTGCCACTGTTGGTCAGTTTCCTGATGAAACGGGCGGGCAAAGGGTAACCGATGATTGATGACGGGATAAGAGGAAAACATTCTCACCCGTCGCCGCCGCGCTCTGATCGCCGATGACGCGTATCGACTTCTATTTCGAGGCCGACGACAAGCTGCAGGTCGCCTGCCGGCTGTCGTCCAAGGCAGCGCAACAAAAGCTGCGGGTACTCATCTACGTTGCCGACGAAGCCCAGGCACAGAAGATTGACAAAATGCTCTGGACCTGGAAACCGACCGGCTTCGTGCCGCACTGCATGACGCGCAGCCCGCTCGCCGCCGAAACGCGGGTGCTGATCACCCGCGACCCGGAGGACACGCCGCACGACGA
>Ga0208566_1000075_pt1 | contig 70080 bp, 71 predicted proteins | sample PL_2010_150m_FD_184159 | JGI IMG/M metagenome (GOLD analysis project Ga0208566, IMG submission 184159) | Freshwater microbial communities from Powell Lake, British Columbia, Canada to study Microbial Dark Matter (Phase II) - PL_2010_150m... | ecosystem: Environmental > Aquatic > Freshwater >...
GTGATACCAATGACGATGCCAATCATCATCAAGAATGTTCTGAGCTTGTTTCTTGCCAATCCCTTGAAGGCAACTTTCAGCACTCTACTTGTTTTCATCGGACACCTCCTTAGAAACGAGAGTGCTCATCTCCTGCTCTGCAACTCTCGGCTGAGGATTCACTTCATCGCTGATGATTCTTCCATCGGCAATCTTAATGATTCGCCGGGCATGTTCGGAGATATCAGCTTCATGCGTTACGAGCACGATCGTTCCGCCTTTCTCGTTCAGTTGCTGGAAGAGGGACAAGATCTCAAGGCTCGAGCGGCTGTCGAGGTTCCCCGTCGGTTCGTCGGCGAAGATGATTTCCGGGTCGGTGACGAGCGCCCGGGCAATCGCCACGCGTTGTTGCTGACCGCCGGAAAGCTCGCCCGGGTTGTGATGCACGCGGTCCGCCAGTCCCACGGACGCGAGCGCCTCGCGTGCGAGTCGCGTAATGTCGGTGCGGTCTGAGTAGATCAGAGGAAGTTCGACGTTTTCCAGTGCATTCGTCCGCGCAAGCAGGTTGAAGGATTGAAACACGAAGCCGATTTTCCGATTGCGTACGGTGGCAAGCTCTTCGTCGGTGAGTGTGCTTACCTCGACGCCGTCCAGCTTCAGCGAGCCGCTGGTCGGCTTATCGAGACAGCCGAGGATGTTCATAAGGGTTGATTTGCCTGAGCCCGACGCTCCCATGATCGCGACGTACTCTCCCTTCTGTATCTCCAGCGAGACGTCACGCACTGCATACACTTCTCCTCCGACTCCTTTGTTGTAGACCTTTGTCAGGTCTGTAGCTTTGATCACGGTGCTCTTCATAAGATGTTCTCCTGATTTCGTTTTGGTCTGTGAATGCATTCCGTTATGCCCATGAAGCCCGACAACGAAACGGGGTGAGCACAGGGCTGCTCAAATGTGTTGTCAGTGGTTTTTGAGAGATGAGCATCCATGTTCCTCAGAACTGAGCCGACAAACCAATAATCGGCAACACCCCGAAGTCATACCGTGGCGTGGTTGTGATGATGCCATCTGAGTCAACTTTGTAAGAATACGAAAGAATATTCTGACGGTTATAGACATTCCATAGGTCAACGTATGCCATTAATGTCCAAGAGTTGAAATGGAATTTCTTATCAATCCGGACATCGAGCTTGTGGTACGCTGGATAGCGGGCTGAGTTGTACCCGCCGTCTACAACATAGTACACCCCGTTCTTCATCACTGCCCCGACGACTGGCGTGTATGGGTTGCCGGACGCATACTGAAACTTCGCACCTATCTGCCAGCCTTTGCCAACTTCCATTCCAGCGATTAGATTCATGATGTGCGGGCGATCGAATTCAAAATCGTACAACGCCTGCGTGCTATTATCTCTTCGTTTCGAAACTGAATATGAATACGATGCGCTGCCGACAAACCCGTCGGTGAATTTCTTTTGCAAAGAAAGCTCTACACCGCGTGCATAACCACTTCCGGTATTGAGCAAAAGATTTGAGCTGTCAGGATCAACAACTAAATTGGAAAGTTCTTTCTGATATACTTCTACCGTGGCGCGTGTGTCGTCGGCCAGACGATGTTCGAGTCCGGCAACATAATGAAATGCTGTGCTACTCTTCAGTAAAAGATTCCGAGGATCGGGCGAGATCTGATAACTCGCCGGCGATTGAATATATTTTCCCCACGCTAGATTGAGCGATGTTGATTCCAAAAATCTATACGAAAGAGCAAGACGCGGACTGACATTGCTTTCATTCGTCAGGGCGAAACGATCAAACCGTAATCCGACAGAAATAGTTACAGGTTGTACGATTCGATAGGAGGATTGCACGTACAGAGCGGCTTTCGACGTCATATCCGGTATATAAGAAATTGTCGCAGCCGGAATAATGACTCCGCTTCGTGTTGTGTCTTCGGGTGTCCATGATTCATTCTTCGAATCAATCAGTTTCACAAATCCTCCTATTTTAAGATCGAGTACAGGAGAAAACTGATACGCTAATTCTGATTTGATGGCAAACTCCTCTTCAAGAATGTCTTCACCACGCAGGGCGCGGTTTGTTTCGCTTCCCTGACGCGTTGTCCATCCATTTCCCGTAAATGAAACAGTTGTAAGCACAAATGCATGTTGTGAAATAAGCAAGCGCCAATTCAATCCCAATGCAGAGCCGTAATCATCGCGCGCAAGATAGTCATATTTGCTCATGGCAGAAGATTCTTTCGTCGAACCAAGTTTATCGATCTGGTCTAAATAATAGAAGCCAACAAGACTGATCCTATTATTCGGATCGAGATCATACGTAATCTTACCAACAGCATCGTAATACCGTGGCGCAGCAGGTTTGTTCAGTAGTGATGTGAGAATATCGAAAAATCCGCGCCGGAGAGAAAAGACCATCGAACTGTTCTCCACGAGAGGTCCGTCCATCGTCACGCCGAATCCGGCAACATTTGCGTTCACATCCGTATTATAGAGTTCTTTATTTCCGTTTTGCAATGTCATATCAAATACGGACGACATTTTATCTCCATACTTTGCAGGAAATCCGCCTGTGAGAAAGTCGACTTTTTCGAGAAGCGCAGGATTCACAATAGAAATAATGCCCATAGATTCACCAGTGCGGGCAAAATGAATCGGGTTATAGATTTCGATATTGTCGAGAAGCGTAAGATTTTCGTCGGGGCTTCCGCCACGAACAATCAGCTGCGCACTTTTCCCACCCGCGGTTGCAACACCGGGCATTGATTGCATGACGCGAAAAATATCTTCAGCAGATCCTGGTGAGCGGCGAATTTCTTCCGGCGATAAGGTCCGAATGCTGACAACGTTTTCATCCGGTTTGGCAAAGTAATCACTTTGAATGGTGACGGCATCCATTTCAACAGGCGAAGCCTTCAGATTGAAAGAGATCATTTTGTTCCGCTGCGGAATAACAACCACATCGGGATTGCTGGAACTCTCATATCCGATGATTGACGCCTTTACGTGATACTTGCCGGGGGCAATATTCTTAATGATATAATAGCCCTTGTCGTCGCTTGTTGTTCCGATCGTTGTCCCGGGTACGAACACGTTTGCCCCGGGAAGTGGCTGCTTGGTCACAGCATCGCGCACCTCACCCGATATGCTTCCAGTCTTCTCTTGAGAGAAAAGAGTCTGAGCAAGCAGAGTCAGTGAAAGCGCCATGATTAAGAGAAGTATGTTTTTCAAATCCATCCTTTTGAGTTTATGTCAGATCAGGAGATAGTTATGACACTGTGCATCTGTTCCCGCGCCGTGGCTATTTGTTTTCAGGGACAAGAACTCGTTCTCCTTCTTTCAATCCGCTGATGATCTCAGTATAGCCATTGTCCTTCCATCCGGTTTTCACTTTGCGTTGGATTCTGTTTTCGCCTTCCGTCACCGTCACGTACCGGTCGCCCCTCTCGCGTGTGATGGCGCTTGTAGGAACTGCGAGGACATTCTTTCGTGTTTCGAGGGAGATCGTCACATTGGTGGTCATCTCAGGACGCAGGATTTTTCCCTGGGATCCTGCGATTTCCGCCGTTACGATGTAGTTCACGACGTTGTCTTGAATGACCGCTTTGGGATAGATCGCCGTGACCGTGCCTTTGAAATCTGTGTCAGAATAGGTGTCGACAGTGAAGCTCGCTTGTTGACCAACCTTTATTTTTCCGATGTCCGTTTCATCGACGTACACTTGAACTTCAAGGCGACGCAGATCTATGATGCTCACGAACGTTGGGGCTGCGAGACTGGCTAACACCGTCTCGCCTTCCTGTGTGGAAACGGAGGCAATGACGCCTGAGATGGGGGTAACGATCGTTGTGTAGCTCACCTGCACTTTCGCGTACTCAAGGTTGGCTTCAGCCTGTTTCAGTAGAGCCTCGGCTGACTTCAACGAGGCTTCCGCCTGGTCTGCATCCTGAGTCGAATTGAGGTCCTTTTGCCTCAGCGATTGTGCGCGCTCAAAGGTGATTCGTGCAAAATTGAGGTCGACTTGCGCCTTGGCCAACGTGGCGAGGTTCTGGCTGAGCCGTGCCTGGAGCTCCGCATCATCGAGCTCGGCGATGATTTGGCCGGTCTTGACGTAGTCTCCAATGTTCGCTCGCAGCCGCTTGACCACGCCCGAAATACGGGAGCCCACTTTGACTTCCGCGCCAACCATCGGTTTAATGATGCCTGTAGCAAGAACTGTCGAGCCGATGTCACGCCGCACGACCTGTGCCGTTTGCAGCGCAGAGGACTTCTTGCTATTGCTGTGGAAGATCAGAGTGCCCACAGTCACAACTGCGCCAACGAGTACGATGATGCCAACGATGCCGTACCAATTTCTTTTCATTCATTTGCTCCACTTGATTGCTGCCAAAGATTAGACACGGGCAGGAATGAAAACTTGCGGTGGGTATGGTGAACAGGCGGAAGAACTTGAGGGGACCCGTTTCAGCGAGATGGGCGTCCAGGCATAGGCTCATCAGACCGAGAAGAAAATCGCTCAAGAACGATAGCTAGGAATTGCTTTTGCTGCTCAGGATTGAGCATACTCCTGACATCGAGGAGGTGAGAAATCACGCGTCTTTGCGCAGTCGATTGCAGGCGACTTATATCGTCCAACATGGTGTTGATGCGGGTGGTATCCTTCATTGGTTGCCAAAGTGCGTGAGCCAGCTGTGTCCGCGCAAGGACTAACTGCGTGGTGAGCGAGTCAAGTTCCCCATGGAACGTAGTCCGGTATATGTCGAGTTGTGCGGTTTGTTCTGCGGAAAGTGACAACTCTCGTTTCATCTGCTCAAACCGTTGCGCGCGTATGTCGGGCGGCTGTGGTGGTTGTCCATTACTCCAACGGTTATAGAGCAACGCGCCGAATGCAGCGAGATTGACAACCGTCAAGAAAATTGCTGCAACGTAAACCGTATTCCTTCTCATACCAACCCCTTACTTTTGTATGCTTGATATTTCAACCAGCGATCTGCCGAGCGCGCTGGGGGGGACTACGTCAAACTGGTCCAATCCAAGATCTTCCACTTTGGCAGAGGCCTGACCGACCAGTTGTCCATCGGCATGCCTCTGAGACTGACGTGGGGTGCCGATGTAGATGCCCATCACTATTGCAGCAATGACTGCGAGAGTAGGAAACGGATGCACCAGGACTCCCTGTAAGATTTTCTTCAAATCCCGAACGAATGCCGGCGTCTGCTCGTACTCCTCGATGCGTGCCTGAAGCCTTGTCCAGAGAAAAGGAGAAGGCTTCACTTTCTCCAACCTGCTCTCCGACAGCCATAGCGATGCAAGCACAGTATGTCGTTCGGCGCAGACGGGACAGGTGGACAGATGCTCCCGAATTTGCCGCATTTTCTCATCCGGCAGGTCACCGTCGAGGTATCGCAGGAGGTGTTGCTGAATTTCTGAGTGAGTCATTGCGAATTCGCCTTTCCGATAATTTGACACACCTCGCTGGAAAAACCTGCGGTCATTCTAAAGGTCTTTCTTCAACGGAAAAAGCTCCTTCGCCAGAGTCTGCTTGGCCCGGTGCAAGAGAGATTCGACAGAGGCGACAGTGACATCCATTATACTGGCTATCTCCTGGTAGGGGAGTTCCTCATACCTGTGCAACAGGAGGGCTGTTCGTTGGCGTTCGGGGAGCTTGCCGATTGCCTCCTGCACGATACGCTCCGTATCCTTCTTCTCAATCAAGTCACTGGGACTCTCGTCATTCGCGCCCGGGATATCAAGGTTCTCCGTGCCTTCCTCGATCGCATTGAAATCAAGAGAAAGCCATCGGTCCAGCTTCTTCTTGCGCTGATGGTTCAATGAGCGGTTTACAGCGATACGATAGAACCATGTGGAGAGCTTCGACTCGAATCGGAACCGTTTGAGAGATTTGTGGACTTCGAGGAAGACCTCTTGCGTCACGTCTTCCGCATCTTGACGGTTGCCGAGCATACGGAAGCAGACATTGTGGATCAGGGTGACGTTGGAATCGAACACTTCCTTGAAGGCTCGCGGATCGTTTGCCCGGATTCGCTTTATGAGGTCTTGTTCTCGCACCGGATGTCTGAAAGGAGTATACAAGAATGATAAGGGAAACTTAATCGATATGAAAATGACAGGATGGGAGAGGAGAACGCTGCTTTCAGCTCTCGACGCTGAAGATGCTCTGAAGATAATTCTGGGTTAGCTGGAACAACACATGATTGGCGGCCCACTCCTCAGCCGATTGAGTCCATCCCTCATTGCGCAATGCTTCCATCGAAGTTGTTGAAATGATGTATACATCGAGGGCGACATTCGGCTTCTTGAGCTTCAGCTCAGTGTCCCTCAGCCGGTCATGGAGTTTCATTTTTGGAGGATTTGGTCCGAAGTATTGCACTCCCTTTGAGGTCGGCAAAGATGATAGGAACGTGAATGGGAGACGTCATTGTGGCACCCGATGTAACTTACAATATTGTAAGTTGCAAGTATGTACAGAATGCCTCCCCACGAAGCCACCATAAGCGCAAATTTCCGTGGGGATGAATCCGCACGCGTCTAAGAACACTATAGAATTTCACGTGCGGGCGTTTGATGCCGCCGTGGGGGGGGTATCCGAATTCTACAATCGAACAAATCAGGAGCTACTGGAAGAGTTCTTGAATTGTTGTATCATGTCCTCTTCCTGCACCTGCAACCACTTTCAAAGAGAATCCTCATCCGTCAAGACCGGTCAGAACTTTTTCATTCTGAGCCGGAATCGCCTCTATTGCGTTTGAACTGCTGTCGTCTAGTATATGAACAGCCATTCCAGCGAGAGTGCTTCGGTTGCTCGATGGTCTGAGCTGCATAGGAGTTCAAATTCCTGGTCGGTTTTACTCGAGCGTCACGATTCTGCTTGCATATTATTCGTGAGATATGTAAGGTATAGGCAGATCAGATTATTCATGCCTAAGAGAGTAACGACATATTGTCGTTACTCTTCTCCTCGTCAGCTATCTTTTCGTCGGTGCTGCTGCGCATCTTGACGCGTTCAACCAATTGATTGGCCTTGGGACGGGTCCTCAGAAGGTCGCTCAAACCAAACGAACACATCCGGTTCTGCTGTTTGAATCCCGCTCGTGAGCGGAATCTCCCGCCTGCCCCGACGTTGTCGGTCGGGGCCGTTCCGACCAAAGAGCTTGAGAATAGCAAATGTTTTCAGGCTTTTCCTTTTTCAAGGACGTCCGCCGAACAACATCTCTCAAGCCTGCTAACAAACCTGCTAACCAAAACCAACGCGGAGGTTAGCATGAAGCAGCGCATCTCTCTCTTCAAACGCTCTAACGGCATCTGGTATGTCTTGGACCGAACATCGACCCGAGATGTTTGAAGATCCACGGGAACCATCGTCAAAGCGGATGCCAGGAAGGCTCTTGTCGGGTATCGTACACTTCACCCTGTCATCGACAATCCTCCCCCTCTCCAGCCTGGAAAGACGGTTCAGCTTTCTGATTTCCAACGAGAGTTAATGGAGTTCGCAAAACAGAACTATCCGGCGAGATCATGCGACATATTGAGACGCACACTCTTTGCATTTCGAGTCTTTGGAATTTCTCAGGAAACTTCCCAGTCGCGTTTTCGGCTTCGGTTATCATTCGCTCTGCGCGACTTTCGCTGGAGATGGCCGTTCCATCTCTTGCCGGACGGGAACAACCTATGAACGCAGTCAGGCAGACCCCCTTTTTTGCGCAAGAAATACTGTTCCGGATGGTCTAACGCTTGGCATGGTGTACAATGCACTGAGCAAGCTTCCGGCTCAATTCATGATGGGCCGTCAACGCCTTACGCTGAGAAGAACATGAGACGATCTTACCTGATCCTGTGTGTCTGTCTGCTCTTGACATGGACGACGGTCGGACAGCAAACCCGTTTGTCCGGAACCGTTGTGGATTTTTCAACTCGTTCCCCGCTTGCGGGAGCCAGCGTCACATTGACGAGTGTCGCCGATACGAGTGTGCGGCACTTCACACAGGCATTCAAGGACGGAAGGTTTTTCTTCACGAGCGCGGTTCCCGGGGTGTACACCGTAAAGGTCTCATACGTTGGATACCACGAGCAGCAGAAAAAGATCACGGCCCTGGGAACTCAGGTCGATGTCGGAACGATCCTCATGGTCCAGACCTCGATTCTTATGAAAGAGTACATCGTGACGGGCGAGGCACCGCCGGTGGTCCAGATGGGGGACACGGTTCAATTCAACTCGAAGGCGTTCAAGATGAATGTTGATGCGACAGCTGAGGAGCTCGTCTCTCGCCTCCCCGGCGTGACGATCGAGAACAACACCGTCAAGGCGCAGGGCGAGGATGTCGCTCAGATTCTGGTCGACGGTCGGCGATTTTTCGGCGACGATCCGATGATCGCGTTACGCAATCTCCCGGCGGAGGTGATCGACAAGATCCAGGTGTATGACAAGCTCAGCGACCAATCGGAGCTCACCAGCTTCAACGACGGGCAGACAGCGAGGACGATGAATATTATCACCCGGCCCGACAGGCGGAGGGGACAATTCGGTCGCCTGGTCGGCGCGATTGGTGACGAAGGAAAGTACCAGTCTGTTGGCAACGTAAATATCTTTCAGGGGACGCGTCGCCTCACCGTGCTTGCGCAGAGCAACAACATCAACCAGCAGAATTTCTCCATGCAGGATTTTCTCGGGGCGATGGGGGGTGGCGGTATGTTTGGCATGGGAGGCATGGGGCCTATGGGCGGAGGGATGCGTGGAGGACCCGGCGGCGGAGGGATGCGCGGAGGCCCGGGCGGCGGAGGAGGATTGGGAGGTGGTGGAAGTTTGGGCGGCGGTCGTGGCATTGTTGCAACAGGGCCGATGCAGGCCATGCAGAGCAACTTCTCCATCGGTCAGCAGAACGGAATCAATACAACGCACGCTCTTGGCGTCCAGTTCTCCGATACCTGGCAGCAGGGCCTCGACATGGAGGGAAATTACTTCTTCAATCTTACCGACAACAACCGTGACGAGCTCACGAACCGGCAGTACTTCCTCACGTCCGACACGAATCAATATTACCGGCAAACGAACCTGACAGACGGTCGGAACTACAACCACCGGCTCAACATGCGGTTCGACTACGCAATCGATTCTGTGAACCGCATCATCATTTCGCCGCGGATCAGCCTCCAGTCAAATGCGTCCACGAGCAACTTCAACGGGATCAACACCCTCATGCAGACCGTGCCGATCAGCCAATCAGGGACGCTCAACCGCTCGGATGTCACCGGCTTCACATCGACCAATTCGATCGTCTACCGGCACAAGTTCGACATCCCCGGCCGGACAATCTCGATTGAAGCGAACGCGAACATCAACAACCGCGACAATGACCGTTACCTGGAGTCGGAGAACGTTTATTATTACGGATCGACCATTCAGGCAGACTCCGTCAACCAGCTCGCCGGGACGAAAACCAGCGGGTATACGCTCTCGGCGAACATCGCCTACACGGAACCGCTCGAAGTCTCCACCCTGGCGCAAGTCAGCTACTCTCTCTCGAAGTCGAATAATTCGACCGATAAGAAATCCTACGACTACAACAACCTGAACGGGCTTTTTGATCTTCTGGTGCCGTCCCTCAGCAACGATATTGTAAGCGGCTACCTGACACAGCGCGGGGCAATTGGACTTCAATACCGCGTGACGGATTTCGACCTCAATGCGAGCCTCGCCTTCCAAAGTGCCGCCCTGTCGGCCGACCGGACATTTCCGCGATCGGTCAACACGGACAAGACGTTCGCCAATCTCCTTCCTTCGGTCACGATGTATTTCGGACCGTCGAGGAGGAACAGCATCCAGGTCCTGTACCGCACAGCCACAAGCCCTCCGTCCATCAGTCAGCTCGAAAACACGGTCGATAACTCGAATCCCCTGTTCCTCAGCGCCGGCAATCCCGACCTGAAACAGTACTACACGCACACCGTGACCACAAGGTACGTCACGACAAATCTCGAGACGATGGAGAGCTTCTTTATCGTTCTTTCCGGCTCGATCACCAACGACTATATTGGGAACACTATGCTGCTTGCAGCACGCGACACGGTTCTCGAAGGGGGCTTTGTGCTCAAGCAGGGATCACAGTTTTCACGGCCTGAAAACCTCGGGACACAGCATTCGCTGCGCGGGTTGCTGACGTACGGATTTCCGATCAAGATCATCCAGAGCAATGTCAACGTTAACGCCGGCATGTCGTACAACGGCACACCGTCGGTTCTCAATTATTCACAGAACAGCGGGAATTCCTATTCACTGTCGACGGGGCTCAGCCTCACGAGCAATATCAGCACCGACCTTGATTTTGCCCTTTCGTACAACGCGAACTTCAACCGTCTCAGAAACAGCATCCAGACCAATCAGGACAACGACTACTTTTCTCACAACGCCAGCTTCCGTTTCAACTGGACGTTCTGGGAAGGCTTCAGCATCAGAACGGATGTGCGCAATCAACTCTATACGCGCTCACAGACGGGCTACCGGCAGGACTACACGCTCTTGAACGTGACCCTCGGCAAGAAATTCCTTGCAGACAACCGGGCAGAGATCTCGTTGCAGGCTTTCGACCTGCTGAATCAAAATAGGAATGTCACCCAGAGCGTTACGGATACGTACATCGAGGACCAGCAGACGAAGAACCTGAACCGGTATTTCCTGCTAACGGCTAGCTATAGGCTGAACAACTTTTAGCAAAATGGGATCAGAGAGGGTGAAACGTGAGGAGTAAGTCGAAAGCCGTTTCGGTTGACGTTGCCTGGCACCGCAGATGAACCGCCAATGAAGTGTCTAAACCCTGCCAACCTGATCATTTCCGTACCACGGTAAAAAACACGCTGTCGCTGTTCACGGCTGTGAAGATACCCAGACCGTTGTCGATGTTCGTCAGTGGCTCGTTGAGTTGCCTGGAATCCTGCTCCCGCGACAAGAACAGATCTGCATACTCTTTGTTGACCCTGTAGATCCTCACACGATGCCTGCCGGTGTAGCTGATCTGCGCGTCCGAGATGCGTGCTGAATCCCCAAGGGAAGGACGCGAAACAAACTGAAAGACCCGCGGTATGGAATCGAGTTGGAGAGGCTGTCGCCCCGGATCAATGGGCTCAACGGTCATATAGTAGTAATTCTGCGATGTGTTGACCCAACAGACTGTGAGTTCGCCGCTGCTGCGCAGGAGTATTCTGCTTCCGAACGGCGTCGTAATCGTCTCCTCCGTAAATTTCATCGTATCGGCGGAAATTCGGACACTTGAAGGTGGTGGTGGCACCGTAGTCGATGATGTAATTACAGCACCCGCCCGCTCTACGCGGAGACTGAATGCATCCCCTGCCTGAACCTTCAAATTACTCCCCGTGTAACGATACCTTCCGGGGACATCTGCCGCAAGAGTAAATCGATAGCTCGCGCCGTTCTTCAATACCGTGACGACGGCGTCGGAAATCGGCGCATTACTACGGGCAGCGGTGTCAATCGGATATGACGCCGAAAGATCGAGGCTCTGTGTAGACTGGTTTGCATATAAGTACGCTTCAACGACTGTCTGCTCCTCACTGGGGAGCAAGAGGTTCTCCTCTGAGCAACTGCTCAGGAACATCAGGAGCGTGCTACCAACGATAACCGGAATCTTTCTCATGAGGTCTTCTGACTAGTTGATGTCGAGTTGGACAAAAATTGTCGGGGTGAAGCTCAGCCCCGTAATTTCCCTGACGGTCATCGGCGTTGTCGTCAGGTCGTACTGATAATAGGCGACATTTTTATGATTCAGGAGGTTGAACGCAGACACCCCAATCTTCCACGTCCGGTTTGCCATCGTTCCCTGATACGCGAGGCTCGCGTCCACACGCTGGTAGTTCGGAAGCCGGTAGGCGTTCTTGTCGCCGACGTGGGTGTACTGGTACGTGGAACCGTCCAGCAACGTGAGCGTGTACTGGCTTACCGGGGATGAATACGGCTTTCCCGTAGCGAAAACGAATACTGCAGAAAGGAGCCAGTCCTCCGCGAAATTCAAGGTCGCGACGGTCTTCACTTCGTGACGTTGATCCTGCAGCGCCGGAAAAGCCTTTCCGCTATTCAGCTCGGGAAATGTATTCTCAGTCTTGCTCAAAGTGTAGCTGACCCAGCCGTTTATGATACCCGACTTCTTCTGCACCAGCACCTCCATACCGTTCGACTGACTTGTTCCCTTGAAGAAACTGTATGATTCGTCGGTTGTTCTTCTGAAACGCTGACTGAATTCCACGATGTTTTGCGCTGTCTTGTGGTAGAGCTCCAGGTCGAAGAGAAAAGCCGGAGTTTCATAAGAGCCCCCGACGACGAAGTCCGTCGAGGACGCCGGTTCCAGCTCGCTGTCCGAAAGGAGCCAGAAATCTCTGCTCCCCTGCGAGAGGTTCTCGTTCACGATCCGGTTGCAGAACTGATGATAGCGGCCCGATGCAGCCTTAAGAGAGATCGTTTCTGTGAGGGTGTACCGAAGTCCGAGCCGTGGTTCGAGATAGAACTGCTGCGTGCCCGAGTACTGTGTGAGACGCAGCCCAGGTGTAATCTGAAACACCGGCGTCATGCTCCACGCATCCTGGCCATAGAGGGAAAGTTGCGTTTGATTCTGTGCGCGCACAAGGACATTCGACGGGTTTTCGTTGAACGGCGTGGACGCCGAAAGGCCGTACGATGCGGACGAGCGCACGGCCTGCAGTCCGAACGAGAACCGGTGATTCGCTACGGGGGACCACTGGTGGTCGGAATTCAGTGTGACGTCTTCAATGCTGTTGCTTTCGCTGGAATTCAACCGGTTTTGGGACTGCGTCTGGAGTCCTCCGGTCGCAAACGTGTAGTCGCTGGTGTACCTGGCGAACGCTAGGAGCGTATTGGAGAAGAACTCATCGGACCAGCGCCGGAACCATTTCACACTCGCGCCGGCATTTCCCTGGTCCAGGATATCCGTCGTCGGCGGACGAGTGAACCCGCGGGAGAACCCCGCAATAGCCTGGGTCGTCGAGTCGGACGACTGATCCTGGGAATCCAGACTCCGGTAGAAGCTCGCGACGAGAAGATCGTCTGTTGTCATGCTGACAGTGACTTTCGCGTTCAGATCGAGAAAATCAGATTTCGGTTCCGTCTGCTCGACCACCGCAAAATTACCCCGGGGCCCGCCGCCGGAGAAGGAGCGAGGAGCTCCACCGCTACTCATCGTCTGTCTGCTGCTGCCGGTGAGAAATTGGTAGAGCTTGTCGTACGCACCGGAGTTGAGGATATCATAATACGAGCGGCGCGCTGCAACCAACACAGACCCTCTCCCGAAGAGCGGCACTTCAGCGATGCCATTGGCACTCAGCAGATTGAGACCCACACCAAAGTGCGAGTGCTCGCGGTTTCCTGAGTACCCTGTGATATCGACAACGCTTGAAAGCCGGCCCCCGTACTCGGCGGGGTACCCTCCTCGGTAAAACCGAATGTCTTTTACGGCATCCGGATTGAATGCACTAAAGAATCCATAGAAGTGATCGACGTGATAGACCGTCATTCCGTCGAAGAGAATGAGATTCTGATCGGGAGTGCCGCCCCGCACATAGAGACCCGACGATGCGTCGTTGGTGTTGCTCACACCGGGCAGATACTGCAGCGACCGCATGATGTCCGTCTGGCCGATACGCGGGAGCGATTCGAGTTGTCGCGGTGACAGGATTGTCAGACTCGCCTGACTCTCGGCCTTGATGAATGTGCTCTGCTGACCCTGCACGATGACCTCGCTGAGAAGCACCGATGATTGTTTCAGCCTGACGAGGATGGCCTGTCTCGTGTGCGCTGAATCAAGTGCCACCTCCTGCTGCTGGTATCCCACATACCTTACAATCAGCACAACGCCGGTGTCTGGTGCAGCGTGGATGACAAAGTATCCTTCCACGTTCGTGGCGGCACCAAGCCGCGTTCCCTTCACCATGACGTTGGCATTCGGGAGCCTCTCGCCGGACTCGGCATCGACAACCTGTCCTTTTACGACAGTACTTTGGGCCAGCGCCGGGATGAGAAATTCGCGCTGGAGCCCCAGACAACAAAGTATAGCAAGAAGTCTCAGGGAGCGACCAGACATTCTATTCATCGTCACGATCTTGATCTGTGTGTTGGGGAGAATTCGCAGCGCCGGGCTTCCTCATTAGACACGAACATCCGGAATCTGAACCAGTTGTTGGACATCCAGCCCCATCAAAACTTGCAGACTGATGACGATAGGTCGCTTTTTGGGCTGAGCTATCCGCCCACACTGGCAGGAGGCAGGGGGCAACGTACGGTCCTTATAGAGAATCCAGCGACAGAACGAGCTGATCGACACATCGCTTAATCTCGAATTGCCGGACAACGTGAGTCCGGGCACGGTGTGAGAAGGTCGCTCTCAAACTGGGGTCTTTCAGCAAAAGTAAGATCGCTTCAGCCAAGGCTCTCTCGTCTCGAGGCGGGATGAGCAGACCATCCTGTCCATCTTCGACGATTTCGGGCACGCCCCCCGCCCTCGTTGCAACAACGGGCTTTTCCATTGCCATTGCTTCGATGAGGACAAGCCCAAACGTCTCGCTGAACGATGGGAGGACAAAGACATCGATGGCAGCCATAAAGGCCGGTACGTTCTCAGTGAATGGCAGGAACCGGACCAAGTCAAGCACCCCCAAATCTCGACCTAGACCGATGAGCAGCTGTCGATATCCTTCCTCACCCTTTGTTTCATCTCCGGCAATCACGAACAGCACGTCGGGAAAGTGTTGAGACACAAGAGGCAACGATCGCAGAAATTCCTCTTGCCCCTTCTGAGGATCTAAACGCCCCATCATCGCGACGATTGGCCTGCGAATCGGAAGGCCGAACTGGGCCCGAACCGCTCGTTGATCGTACAAGTGCGGATTGAAAACGCCTGTGTCTCTTCCGAGGGGGATGACCCGAATCATTTCTTCTGTCACCCGAGTGTGCTTAAGAACATCCTGCTTCATTAGATTGGTCAATGATATCCAGAGAGACAACTTGGAGTACATCCAGCTGTGGATGGCATCGCGTTTATTCGCTCTTGATTGCATCTGTTGATAGTATACGAGTCTAATCGATGGGCAGGCGAATTTGGCAGCTGCGACGATGTTGATGTCCCTCGACTGCATGATCAACGCAATATCGATTTCATGCAACGACAAAATGCGGGCCAATTTCCACGACGCCAGGAGATCACCGTATTTCAGCGCTGGCTTCAGGTAATCAGCTTTCAGATTGTGTCTGGCCGCCTGCTCTGCCAAGGGTGTGGCTGGTGGGACAATCAGAATGCAATTCGCACCCCTCGAGTTGAATTCGCGTGCCAGTCGGATCGCGCTAAGTTCAAGTCCACCGAGCGCCGACGAGAAACAGATGATGGCAAGGTTGTTGTTTCTCGAGAAATTCGTTCTTTCATTCATTGGCAATTGAAGCATACGTGAACTTGACTGGTACAAAAACCGAGCGCGGCAGCGCCGCGCTCGGTTGCCGATCGATCGTCGTTCACATCGACCCTTTGGCAAGTCACATCCCCACCATGTGAACGGAATCGCATGGCTCTCCTCTATAAATACTATTGAATGAACAAATGGACCTGGTCGTCATTGCCGATGACGAGCTTGACCGACCCGGTATCGTGAGCTTGAACGACTTTCGAGACTTGTGAAACCATGCAATCAATCTTTGTAGCTTTCGTCTTGCTTACCAGAGCTTGCACTGCGGACGCAGAAACCGTGTAGGTCCCTGGATTGTTGGTCAATGAGACAATGATAGCTCTGCTGGAATCAATCGGCATCGGCGGATCACCAATGCTGGGATCAGACCCAAATCCCACGCCATCAACTTCTGACTCCTCCATCCCGTCTGGGCCGTGAGGTCGATTTCGGTATGGAGGACCGCCGGGGTCGTGCAGGCTATCCGGACCGCATATTCGCGTTCCTCCCGGTGAAGGCATCGCAATGACAGTCAGAAGAATGGGTCCGCTCGAATTACCCCCTTTCCAGGTAAGAGTAAGGTCATTCGTTGTGGAGATTGTCGCGCCATTCGTAATTCCTTGGAAGGCCAGCAAGGCTGTGGGTGCTGTAATGGAAGCCTTCAACGCACTGAAGGTCGTCGAGCCTGTCGCTTCGAACTCATAGGACTCGCCAGGCACAAAATCGACGTTCGTGTACTCCGCACTATCACAGCGCCCTTCAAATGTGGAATAGGCGACGCCCCCCCGCCGGTCTGTCCGCTTTTGCAGCACGAGGTGATTACTGTTGTAGTTGAGATAGACGTTCCCTATATGGACGCTGCCATGAGATCTATTGTTGGCGGGGCCTACCGCGAACGCGCGGCCAATCAACGTGGACGTCTTCGTGGTAGCATCGAAGAATTCCCGCCAGTTGATGGAGAACATGGCAGTATTTGCATCGACGCTCACACCGGCGACTTTGACGAGCGAGAGCTCATTATTGATCGCCGCCATGGCAGCAGTTGAGGATGCCGCGATGTTGGTTTGAGGATCACTGATCGGTTGCGTTGCTGTTTCCGTGCAGCCGACGAGAATGGACATGCATAAAAAAGATATCAGGATTCCGACAAAAGCCTTCTTTGTAAACATCGATTCCTCTCTGAATAAGTGTGTGTGAGTGTGCCTGTTGTCCGATGCCTTACCTTCTATAGTGTCAAATGGCCCCTGGTGGGTTTTTGGTACTTTTTCGTCTTTTTCAGTGTCAGCTTCTTAGCAAGCTTTGGATGAAGCTGGCTTGCGATGCGCGTGTATTCTCGCACGACTCGCTTGCCGATGCCGACCGGCTCATACTCCTGGCGAAGGACCTCCGTACAGATCTGCCCAAAGGGTCATCCGGCAGACGGGAGATCACCAGTGCGATCAAGCTTCTTGCCCAACTCCTTGGTCAGGATATTGAGCGCGCGAAAACGGGTGAAACGACCATCAAACGGGGTGTGGCCAAAGACCGTATCATCTCGGTGACGGACACCGAGGCGCGCCACGGGCGCAAGAGTTCTCACAATCGGTTCAACGGCCACAAGGCCGCCATCGCCGTTGACACACAATCACAACTGATCACCGCTGTGGACATCCTTCCCGGCAACAGCCACGACCACGCCGGAGCATTGGATCTCGTCCAGGAGACAGAAGACAATACCGGTGGCACGGTCAGTTTGACCATCGGTGACTGCGCCTACGGCGACGGGGGCACCCGGGAGGAGTTCCAGGACGCCGGTCGGGAGCTTCTTGCCAAGGCGCCCCGCGTTCGACAACACGAGGGGAAGTTCTCCAAGGATGACTTCCGCATCTATGCCGACGCCAAGAGCGTCACATGTCCGAACGGTGTTTGCACCAGCACATGGAGAAAGGGTGTACAAACCGGGAGTGGAGCTCACTACCGTGACTTCGTCTTTCCAAAGAACAAGTGTCGGGCCTGTCCCCTGGCCGCACAGTGTGTGAAACATCCCGGGAAGGATCACCGGGTTTTCCGCATGCATCCGCAGGAAGATCTCCTGCGCCAGGCGCGCCGTCAGCAGAGGACGAAGACATTTCTGCGGACCTACAAGCTCCGACAAACCGTCGAAAACCGCATTGCCCGGCTTGCTCAACTCGGGATGCGACAAGCACGGTATATTGGAAGAGCGAAAACGCTATTCCAGCTCTATATGACTGCCTTGGTTGCCAATCTGACGATCATTGCCGCATCAGCGGCGTATAGTCGTTCTTTTGCTTTTCTTGTCGCTCTATTGATGCTCTTCATTCCCTGTGTCGTCATCCGGAAGCTCCAAGGATCACCTCAGCGGGTCTTCCAGCAAGGGAGTCAGATTACACAAAACACCAATTCGATCCTCCTGCAAACAGGGGGTTCGTGGCTGCGCTTCTAGATGCAGCCGTGCCCGCTCGACGGATTTCTCAGCAACACGTATGAGCCGCTCCGCTTGTACAAGTTTGTAGTACGCTTGTGCGATCTTCAAAATTAAATCCTGCCGGTTGCTCTCGTGCTGATACGTTAACGCGTCGTAGTTGAAGAGAGCAGCATCTGTTGCGGCAACTGTTTTAAATCCTTGGAAAAGGTAGTAGCGCGCCGAAAGACCGGCGTCGTAATTGTTGGAGGTGAATGTTTCCCCACTGTTTTTCCCGGAGGCGGACGAATATCTGGTTGCGACCGAAGTAAGGCTGAGCGTAGGGAAATACGCCGCGCGCATTTCCTGAACTCGTTCTTCACTTTCTGCCACTGCGTATTGTGACGAGAGCAGTTGTGGATTGTTCTGCAGGGAAAGGGCGTTACATTGGTCAAGTGTAAGCGGATTGTGAGGAGCCTGCTGTGCCTGTGCTGTGAGAAACAAAGTGGCCAGCGAGGCGCTAACAAATCCCAGAAGTGTTCGAAGGTTCAATGAAAAGTTCTGCTTGTCGTTATCGTAGTTACTGCTTCTGAGGATTAGACACGTGTAGGAGTAAAAACTTGCGGTGGGTACCGACAGAAGCCGTAGGAAGTGGAGCCAACGCGCCTCAGTGAGAAGGACGTCCGGGCATGGGATGATCTGAAGTGGAGGCAAATCGTTCCAGAACGATAGTGAAGAATTTTTCTTGCTGTTCAGCGTTAAGCATACTCTTGATAGTGAGCAGATGGGAAATCACCTTCCTTTGCGCAGATGACTGCAGGCGATTAACGCCGTCCAAAATATTGTTGACGCGAGCGGTGTCCAACCTCTCTTCGGACAGTGCTTGTGCCAACTGTGTCCGTACAACGACAAGCTGTGAAGAAAGCGAGTCAAGCTCCGCATGAAACGTGGTACGGTAGACGTCAAGTTGCGCGGTTTGTTCCGCCGAGAGTGCAAGCTCTCGTTTCATTTGTTCAAACCGTTGGTCGCGCCCTTCGGAGCAAGAAGGCGCTTGTGAGGAGCTCCAACGGTTGTAGAGCAGCGGGCCGAGCTGGCCTTCTATATCGGTTGTATGAATTTGCATGGGCGGCTGACTGGGAAAGGAAGGCCGCTGTGCTTTCCCCAGCCCCAAGCCGGCACCGATCATCATCGTTCTTGTACGGGGCTTTACGATGCATGCCTGGCTTTGATCCTGGATGGCCGCATCGTCGGCAATGATATCGACGCCGACGAAAAAGACCTGGTCATCATCAATGGTGCCAACCAGGGTGGCAAGTCGACATTTTTGCGTGGCATCGGCGTGGCCCAGCTGATGATGCAATGTGGCATGTTCGTTGCCGCAGAATCGTTCCATTCCAACCTCTGCCACGGACTTTTTACTCATTTCCGGCGGGAAGAGGACGCAACCATGAAGAGCGGGAAGCTCGACGAGGAGCTTGGCAGGATGAGCGTGATTGTCGACGAGCTCAAGGCAGGCTCCATGATACTGTTCAATGAGTTGTTCGCGGCGACAAACGAGAGGGAGGGCTCGGAGATTGCAAGGCAGATCACCAACGCCCTGCTTGAAAAGAACGTTGTGGTTTTCTTTGTCACCCACTTGGTCGAATTCACCCGTAGCTTCCTGGCCGAGAATGCGGAAAAGACTTTGTTCCTCCGTGCCGAGAGACGGGATGACGGCACGCGGACATTCAAGCTGATCGAGGGCTAATCATTGGACACACATCAAAGTTTTGAAGATCAGAAGTGGTAAAGTAGTCATATCATAATACCAACGAATCACTTCCTTTCTCGCACCCCAAAAGTAGAAGGCGAGAAAGGGATATCGATATAAAGATTTTTTTCATATTACAATCCTTTCTCAAACACTTAGGAAAAAAGCGGGAAGGTAAAATCACTACCTCCCCGCTTATTGTTGCGGGCTCGATATCGCCGATTGTTTACTTCTTCGGTTTATCATGCGGCTGCCCAGGCTCATGCCCCTTGCACTCGCCCTTGGCATGCTTCTCCAGACAAGCTGCCGAGCCTTCCTCGTGTCCATTCTGCTTCGATTGCACTGCAGTTGCAGTGTTCTTCGGATTCTCTTTCTTCACTGCCGAAGTCACCAAAGCAGTGTTCTTCGGATTCTCTTTGTTCACTTGCTTATCTTGGGCATACATCGCCGAAGTCAGCAGAAGAGCCAGAACAAGCGACACGATGACTGTGATTGCTTTGAGCTGTTTCAAATTTCTCACCTCCTTTCAGTTATTATTGATTGTTTATTATGGATTCTCATGGTGCTGTTCCTGCTTCATTCCCACGGAGAACCGTTCTAAAACTATCGAGAAAAACTTTTTCTGTTGTTCGGGTGTGAAAATTTCCTTCTCCAGCAAGAGATGCTTCGCCACTTCTCGCTGCAGTGCAGCTTGGAGTGAATCCACTTGCCGAAGTATGCGTTCGATGCGTACAGAATCCGGGGCTTCCGCCATCAGTTCTTTGACGAGGTCAAGTCGTTTCTCTTTCATCTTATAAGAGAGAGCTTCAATGTTAACGTCAAATGTCTCTCGAGAAGTTTTTATCTTGGCAACCTGTTCATCTGTAAGCCCGAGATGGCGCTTCATGAAGTGTCCTTGTTCAACTTCTTCGTTTTCACAACTACTTGCTCCTTCATGGCACCAACGGTTATATACAAATATCCATAAGGCTGAGAGATTAATAACTGTCAGCAGAATAAGCGCTATTGTGAACCATTTCCTTTTCATCGCAATTGCTCACCTCCCTTTCCGTTGGATGCGATAGTCAACGCCTTGCCGATGGATTCTGGCGGATAGGGTTCAAACGCATCCATATAAAACATCCTTGCCACTTCCTCCTTAGCGGCTTTCTCTGAATCCACAGATGCAGTGCTTGAAGAGAAATCTCCCAAGTAGTTTCCCACAACAAGCGCTATAAGAAACAGCAGAACGAATGCGGCTGGACGTACCAATGAGCCAAGTCGTTCGCTCATATCAGTGAAGAGGTGACAATTGCATTCATATTGTTTGATGCGTTCCGCCAGCCTTGTCCAGAGATACGGCGAAGGCTTCACCAGCTCCATGGCATTTCTTGACCTCCAGACTCTGGAAAGCGCCTCAAGGCGTTTGCTGCAAAAAGAGCAGGACCTAAGGTGTTCTTGCATCTCGTCCTTCTCGTTTCCCAAAAGGTCCCCATCTAGGTAGAGCAGTATCTTTTTCTGAATCTTCTTGTGGTTCATTCTTTTTCACCTTCTCAAATGATTAGACGCACCTCGTTTGAAAAACTTGCGGTCATAAGTCTTTGATCAGAGGAGACAATTTCTTATAGAGATTCTGTTTTGCGCGATGAAGCCGAGATTCTACCGAGGCAACCGAACAGTTCATTACCTCGGCAATCTCTTGATATGGCAATCCCTCGTACATCTGTAACGTGAGAGCAACGCGCTGATGTTTCGGCAACGAATTGATTGCGTTCTGAACAATCCGTTCGATTTCGCTTTTTTCGAGCATTGCATCCAGACCATCCTCTGATGCAGCAACAACCCCGCATTCCTCTTGTCCTGGATTTTCAAAGATGAAATCGAGCGAAAGTAACCGTTCTCTCTTCTTTCTGCGTTGGTAATCCAAACAGAAATTAATGGCAATCCGATAAAGCCAAGTGGATAATTTTGATTCACACCGAAACTGTCTGACAGACTTATAGACTTTGAAGAAAACATCTTGCGTAACATCTTCTGCTTCCTGCTGATTGCCCAGCATCCGGAAACAGACATTAAAGACCATAGCGCTATAAGTCTGGAACAGTTCTTTGAAAGCTGAATGATGACCGACTTGGAGTTTCTTGATTAGCTCAAGTTCAAGCAATAACGTTACCTAATATGAGAGTTAGCGTACCTACATTTGACGCAGAAAGATAAGGAAACTTGCGGTGGGCATCCAAAATAGATGGGAGAACAGAGGCGACCGCGTCTCAATGAGACGGACGTCCGGGCATGGGTTGATCCGCCATGGGATTTCTGTATGGCTCCCACATGGGGCTTCTGTTCGGATTCGTCGCAGCTTGCCCGGTGATTGCGCTCGGCTTCTTTAAATCCATGGGCAAATCCATTGGGGTGAAAAGCTAGTCAGGGGCGGAGCATCCTTTTAGGGGTACTATCGTGGGTGTCAAATCCGTGTCTTATTTTTCCTCCTTATATTTTTTCATTTTTAAAATATTTGTATAAATTTCACAAAAGCATTTATTTGGAGGGTGATTTTTCCGCAACCAATTCGTACCCGCTACGCGCCCAATCGATTTTACCTCCTGCAAGATTATATACTTTTTTATAACTGGCTTCAACTAAAATCCTCACAGTCCGAAAGCTTTTTCTGCCCGACTCGCAGACCAATATTATAATGTCTGATTTTTTTACACCTAGTGAATTCAAATACTGTTCAGTCTGTGTGCGGATTAATCCCACGTCTGCCCTTAACGACCCTTTAATGTGAGCCTCATTGTATTCACCCTGTGTGCTGATATCGATTATAACCGGATGTGTTGATTTGGACATCATTTCGAATAGCTGCCTGGAATTTATTTCCTGGACTTGGCCTGCGCTTTCTGCGATTCCCGGCACTCCGGCGGAGCCTATCAATAAAATAATTAATAAGGCAAGCACAGCACAGGGCCTGTATTTTTTGATATATGGTTTTAATATGTGAATAGAGTTTAATATTTTCATGAGTTGTTCCTTCCTGTAAAAAATGTAAATGGGGCTAGTTTTACCTGATCAAAGAAAAGGATAAACAGGGCACCGGCCAGCATAAGCAAATCTTCAAAAATAGCCAGAAAACCCACCTTTCTTTCCACTCCGCTGAAACAGCCGCACTCCACGTCTAGACCGCGGGCAGCGCTGATTATTAAAATAACTATAAACATAGCCAGCAACCCGGATATAGCCAGAGAGCTGCCTTTGACGCGAAAACCCGCCAGCAAACAAAACCCGCTTAAAGTTTCAATCCATGGGATGGCCGCTGCTACCGGGCCTATTAATCCATCCGGCAGGAGTTTATAATTGTAGATCATGGATGCAAAATCCATGGGTGCAGTAATCTTGCCAATGCCCGCGTAGAGGAACAACCCGCCCATAATTAACCTGACAGCTAATTGAAGATAGTCGTTATGTAATAATTTCATAATTTATCAACACCTCTTTTTGGTATAGATACAGGATAATATGCATCTCTCCAGCCGGGATAACCTTCACCCAGAACAAAAATATTTGTATAGCCGCGACCAGCCAGTTCTTCGGCCAATTCCACACCCGCATCACATTCTCCTCCGCTGCAGAAGGATACTATTAAAGCATTTTTGTTTGGGATCAACTTTTCTATATTCACACTACCTTTAACCACAGACATGATTGACAGACCGATAGCTCCGTAAATAGTACCCTTTGCATATTCTTCAGGACTTCTGGCATCCAGAAAAATTGCCTGCTGTTCATCATAGAGTTTCTTTGCGGAAACCAGATCAATAAACTTTACACCAGGGCTTACTTGGTTTGCCTTGACTTTGAGGTCCGCCAATTGTTTTTTTTGAATTTCAATTCGTAATTCACCGCTAAACGATTTACTCAACAATTGATAGTTAATTACCCAGCCTATTAAACAAGCGATTATAATCAAAAACAAGCATTGCTTGAGCACAGTACCAAAAGAAATATCCAGGTTTGTTGAAATATCATTCTGTTTCAGCCCGTCTCCTTGTCTCATTTTATTTTTCCTTTTTAACTATTAAAATATGTCCATCATTTTCCAATATCCGTGAAATGATCTCTTTGTTTTCCATTTCCGAAAGTTCTTCTGCAATTATTTTGCAAAGAAGATTCAGGTTGTGGATAGGCCAAGGGCTTCTCATCTCCGGTCCACTGCCAAGGCACCGGCGACAGGGCCAGGAAAGCGAAGGTCCAGGCGAAAGGAGCGACGAATTCCGGCCAGGCGGAATGCATGACGCCCAGGCCCCACCGGGACATATTCCAGAGCAGACCGAAAACGAGGATGGCGCCCCAGGTGACGGGGCGCCTAATCCTTCGGCCTGTGGCCTGTGCGACTTCCAGAATGCGCATGGTTCCTCAGTCTAGCTTGTCGGGGCCACCGGGTGGCAAGGGGGGGCAACCCGGCCCCTTCCTGTGTTCCATGCCCGAACCGCGCTTCATGCCAGGACCGAAGCCCTTCCCCTTGTGCTCCTTGTGCATTTTCTCCATCTGGACCTTCTGCTCAGGAGTGAGCAAGGCCTCGCTCTCCAGCATGATGGACCGGTGCTCCAGCATCACGGCAAAGTGGGCGTGGCTGGCCTTTTCATGGAGCGCCTTCAGCTCGGCCTCCTTCACGTCTGGATTCCGCATGGCTTCATGCAGCGCCTTCCTGGCCTCGTGGACCACAGCGTGTTTGGCTTCCATGGAAGCCTTGTGCTGATCGTCCACACCCTTCAGAGCGGACTTCTGGGCCTCTGTGAGCTCCAGACAGGCGAAGGGGTGTCCGAAACCGGGGTCCATTCCTGGGCCGCGGCCGTGATGAGGCCCTTGGGCCATGAGCGGCATCGCCGCGAGGCTCAGTCCGAGCACGAGCAATCGAATGGTTCTTGTCATGGGTTCCTCCTTCAGGCGTCCCTTGCTGATACCGCCTGTGACTGATAGGAAACTCCTTTTGCCCATGACCCGATTATCTCCCAGGGAAAACCCGTTTTTCGCCCGAATAAGCGTAAGCCCGGCGTTGGATAACTCCACCTCAGCCTTCAGGACGTCAGAGCGGGAGGCAACCCCGGCTTTCACTCGGGCATTCGCAACATCTAGATGCAGCCGTGTCCGCTCGACGGATTTGTCAGCAACACGTATGAGCCGCTCCGCTTGTACAAGTTTGTAGTACGCTTGTGCGATTTTCAAAATTACATCCTGTCGGTTGCTCTCGTGCTGATACGTCGACGCGTTGTAGTTGAAGAGAGCAGCATCTGTTGCGGCAACCGTTTTGAATCCTTGGAAAAGGTAGTAGCGCGTCGAAAGACCGACGTTGTAGTTGTTGGAGGTAAATGTTTCCCCGCTGCTTGTCCCGGAGGCGGACGAATATCTGGTTGCGACCGAAGTAAGGCTGAGCGTGGGAAAATACGCCGCACGCATTTCCCGAACTCGTTCTTCACTTTCTGCCACTGTGTATTGTGACGAGAGCAATTGTGGACTGTTCTGCAGGGAAAGGGCGATACACTGGTCAAGTGTAAGCGGAGCGTGAGGAGCCTGCTGTGCCTGTGCTGTGAGAAACAAAGTGGCGAGCGAGCCGCTAACAAATCTCAGAAGTGTCCGAGGTTCAATGAAAAGCTCTCCTTGTCGTTATCGTAGTTGTTGCTTCTGGGATTAGACACGTACCGGAGGAAAAACTTGCGGTTGCTGCGGAGCGTGGACAGAGGAAAGAAAGGAAGCGACCCCGAGCGTGTCTCAACGGAATCGATGTCCGGGCACGGGCTGATCCGATGCGGAGGAGAATCGTTCCAGAACGATAGAGAAGAACTTTTCCTGCTGCTCAGGGTTGAGTATGCTCTTGACGGAGACGAGATGGGAAATCACCTTCCGTTGCGCAGATGACTGCAGTCGACTAATGGTGTCCAAATTGCTGTTGACGCGGGCTGTGTCGAACTTGTTTTCCAATAGTGCATGCGCCAACTGTGTCCGTGCGGTGACGAGCTGCGTAGAAAGCGAGTCAATCTCCGCATGAAACGTAGTCCGGTACACGTCGAGTTGTGCAACTTGTTCTCCCGAGAGTGCTAGCTCTCGTTTCATTTGCTCAAACCGCTGGTCGCGTTGGTCAGGTGTGTGTATTGGTTCTGTAGAACTCCAGCGGTTGTAGAGCAGAGTGCCGAAGGCTGCCAGGTTGACAACCGTCAAGATAATTGCCGCAGTGTATACGATATTCCTCTTCATACCGGAGCCTCACTTCTGTGTATTGAAAATCTGAACCAGTGTAGTGCCGAGCGCGCTGGGAGGAATCACATCAAATTGATCCAGACCGAGATCTTCCGCCGCAGCAGAGGACTGATTAGCCGGTTGTCGAAGGTCATACTTCTGAGACTCTCGCGGCGTACCGATGTAGATGCCCACAACTATTGCAGCAATGACTGCCAGAGCAGGAAACGGATGCACGTGGATTCCCTGCAAGATGTTTTTCAAGTCCCGAAACAATGCCGGAGTCTGCTCGTACTCCTTGATGCGCGCCTGAAGCCTTGTCCAGAGAAATGGAGAAGGCTTCATTTTCTCCAACCTGCTCTCCGATAGCCATATCGATGCAAGCACAGTGTGTCGTTCGGCACAGATGGGACAGGTGGACAGATGTTCCCGAATTTGCCGCATTTTCTCATCCGGCAGGTCACCGTCGAGGTATCGCAGGAGCTGCTGCTGAATTTCTGTGTGATTCATTGCCGTTTCGCCTTTCCAACAATTTGACACTCTCCGCCGGAAAAACCTGCGGTCATACTAAAGGTCTTTCTTCAACGGAAAAAGCCTCTTCGCCAGAGTCTGCTTGGCCCGGTGCAAGAGAGATTCGACGGAGGCAACACTTACATTCATTATTTTGGCAATATCTTGGTAAGGGAGTTCCTCGTACCGGTGCAACAGGAGGGCGGTTCGCTGGCGCTCGGGAAGTTTGGCGATTGCCTTCTGGACGATGCGCTCGGTATCCTTCTTCTCCATGACGCCATCGGGATTGTCTTCGCTCGCGCTGGGAAAATCATGGCTGTCCATGCCAACCTCACTTGCGCTGAAGCCAAGAAAGAGCCATCGGTTCAACTTCTTCGTGCGCTGATGGTTCAGTGAACGGTTCACAGCGATGCGGTAAAGCCACGTGGAGAGCTTTGACTCGAATCGGAACCGCTTCAGAGATTTGTAGGCTTCAAGAAAGACCTCTTGGGTCACGTCTTCCGCATCGTGCTGGTTGCTAAGCATCCGAAAGCAGACATTGTAGACCAAGGTCACATTGGAATCGAACAAGTCCTTGAAGGCTAGCGGATCGTCCGCCCGAATTCGCTCTATGAGATCGTCTTCATTCACCGGATGTTGAAAGTGCTACGTTGTTGCCAAGGATTGAAATTCAGGATCGTCAGCGGCGGATCGGTCTCCTTTCACCTCTCGTACTGCACTCGCAATTCGTGCAGCCTCAGCATAAATTCCCCCATATCTGGAAATCGAATGGCCCCCGGGGTGCATAGTGTTTCGCACCCAGTACAGCCAACGACGCAGTTGAACGGGGCCACGACCCGCGTCTGTACGTCGTCCAAAGCATAGACACCGTGGGCACAAAACTCTATGCAGACGCCGCAGTTAATACACAGACCCTGGTCGATCGTCGGATACCATGGGATTTCTTCCCGCGGGATATTCATGTCCTTGTCTTGGGCCTTTGCTACACTCCTTTAGATCAATGTGCTTCCCCGAGGATGAGAAGGGGGTGGGCTCAGTGTTTCTGCGTCTGAGCGTTTTCCTCGCATGCCTCGCGCTGAAGGTTTGCCACATAGTTCCTGTATTCACGCAGGAGCGCTTTTTTGTAGTCATTCTCTCTTGAGGAAGAGACATAGTTTCCAAAATCTCTGATCGAGCGCAGCAATTCCGCCATGAGCTCCTCATCATCTGTCACACCTGCACTGTGTACAATGTGAAGGGCTTGGTCCAGGCCGATGAGACCTGCTTCAAAATCCGCAACCTTAATGATTTTCGCGACCGGTTTTCCACAGCATGACTCTGCCATAAGAGACCTCTAATATTCTTTCGAACGCGTCAACAAGATCCTTCAAATTGATTCCAATGCACTGATCTCAAAATGCCGTGTAGAGATAGTACACGCCAGCGAGGAGCACGAGGGCACCTGCGCCCCGCTTAACGTTCGTCGCGCCTCTGGACTGTTCAGTCCAATTGAGATACTTCTGGACTGTTCCTGCTGCGCCTCCGGCGAGGGCAATGACGGCACAGTGTCCGGCGCCAAATGCCCCGATTAACGAGAATGCACGCGTAGGGTCCGTCGAAGCGATGCCGAAGACGACACCAAGTACCGGTGCCATAAAAGCAAACGTGCACGGGCCGAGCCCGATACCAAAGATGAGGCCCAGAAGTAGGGCTCCTTTCCATCCTCGGGCAATCGATGTTCGCGGGGTAATCCCGCCCCATGAGAGAGTGATAACGTCCATCAGATAAAGGCCAACAACGAAGAACACTCCGGCGACGATGATATTGCCCCATATCCCGACATCTCCCATCAGACGGCCCGCTGATGCTGTGATTGCCCCGATTAATGCGATTGTGATAAGGATACCGAGGGCAAACACGAGAGAAAGCAAATATGGTCGCTTCATCCTCTGCTGACCCTGGCTGCTGATGTATCCGATGACCAGTGGAATGCTCGAGAGGTGGCATGGACTGAGCAGAATGCTGACAACGCCCCAACCCAACGCGGCGATGAGTGCAATACCAAACTGCTGATTCAAGGCCGTTGTCAACCATGTGAAGAGGCTATCGAGCATAGTTCAACTTCCGCCCTGGATCTTCAGTCCCTTTTTTTGAAGAAGCTTGTCGATCTCGGCTTCGGGATAAAATCCCTCGTGCCGAAAGAACTCCTTGCCCGCGGCATCCAGGAACACCTGCGTCGGAATAAGCCTGATACCATATTGCTCTGCATATTTTCGTTGCTCAGGCTTCCAGACGTCATAGAACACTACTTTGATTTGATCGCCGTACTTTTTCTCGATGGCTTTCATCACCGGCTGCATTTGGCGACATGGAATGCAGTTGACCGAGCCGAGTTCCACAAACGTGATGGGGCTTTTCTTGTCGACTATAGCAGGGGATTTCTTCTGGGGAACGGCAGACTGCGTACAAATGATGAGAGCGAGGAGCAATGCCACGTGTCGAATTCTCATAATCGTTCGTCCTTAAACCATTGTAAGAGTTGTTCGTCTTTGGGTATGTTGCCATAACTCTTGAGGGCGCCGTCGACAACCAACCCCGGTGTCATCAGGATGCCGTACTTCATGATTTCTTTGAGATCGGTGACTTTTTCGATTTCCAGATGTAGCTGATGTGCTTCATCAAGCTGACGCACTTTTTGTTCGAGCGCCTTGCACTTGCTGCATCCGGAGCCGAGAACCTTGACCTTCATACTTCCTCCTGGATAATTCGATTGCCTTCTGCCTGTCAATAGACGATGTTAAAGAGGTAGCCGACGATAATGATGCCGACTGCAACGACGCCGACGAATATGAAAATCAGGGGGAGCTTGAGGACTTTGCGCAGGATGATCGTCTCCGGCAGCGAAAGACCTATCACGGACATCATGAATGCGAGGGCGGTTCCGAGCGATGCGCCTTTGGCCAACAAAGCCTGCACAATCGGGATGATTCCTGCTGCGTTCGAATACAGCGGCACACCTATCAACACGGCAACGGGCACGGACCACCACGCGGATTTTCCCATTAAGCCTGCCATGAAATTCTCCGGCACGTACCCATGAATGCCTGCACCAACTCCAATACCGACAAGCAGGTAGGGCCACACCTTGCCAACGATGTCACTCACAGCGGAGTATCCGGATTGGATCCGATCACGGAAGACAGGCGCAGTCTCTTGCATCCCTGGATTATTCGAGTGAATTTCATAGACCCAGTCCTCTACAAAGCGTTCCACTTTGAGTTTTCCAATGACGAACCCCGCTGTGATTGCGATGACAAGACCTGTGGTGACATACAACAACGCTGTTTGCCATCCGAATAGCCCAAACAGCAGCACGACTGCTATCTCATTGATCATCGGAGCAGCGATGAGAAATGAAAACGTGACCCCAAGTGGGATGCCCGTTTCGACAAACCCGATGAAAAGTGGAACAGCAGAACACGAACAGAACGGCGTCACGATCCCCAGCAGGCTTGCAAGTACGTTGCCCGCGAACAAAGACTTCCCACCGAGCATGGCACATGTTCGCTCTGGCGAGAAATACGAGCGGACTATACCCACGACGAACACAACAAGTGTCAACAAGAGCAACACTTTGGGGACTTCGTAGACGAAAAAGCGCACCGCTTCGGTCAGTCGTTCACCCTGCGGAAGTCCTGTCACGAGCACGAGTGCATCTGCCATTTGTTGCAGGACGGCATACAGCGCGATCCAGAGAGGGAGAAGTACTACAACTGAGCCGAGCGGATATTTTTCAACAAGTTTCATTGCGGGCCCCGATGAGCGAGGAGAATTTCTTTTAACTTCTCTACAGGCGGCACAAAACCCGACACAACCACCTTGTCGTCGATCACCAGCCCGGGGGTCTTCATAATGCCATATGCGGCGATGTCCTGATATGCCTCTACTTTTTCGATTGTCGCTTCGAGGTGGAGTTCGTGCAACGCTTCCTCGGTGCGCCGGTACAGCGTCTTGCAGTTCATGCAGCCGGGTCCGAGAACCTTGATAGTCATAATTGGTCTTTCTCCCGAGTTGTCGTTGTTATGCTTCCAGCGCTTCCGCTTTCTTTTCCGTTTCCCGTCGTGCGATCGCTGCAGCAACGTTCAGAATCTTGAAGATGCGATCATCCGCAACCTTGAAGTTCACCCGCAGTCCGTCTTTCCACGAATTGAGAATGCCTGCCTGGACAAGAATCTTCAGGTGTCGGGAGAGATTTGATTGCTCAAGCTCCAGCGCCGGCGCCAACTCACAATTGCACATGACGTCCTTACGGAGTAGTTCCAGAATCCGTATGCGGTTCGGGTGCGCAAGTGCGACGAGGATTTCTGCTTTCAGATCAGCTGAAGTTTTCATCGGTTGCTCCTTGAGTAGTAAACTATATGAGCATACACTCATATACTATGCCAAGGATGTCAGGCCTGATTTTGAGTGTTAGAGCTGGAACATCTTTCCGTTCTTCCTGTGTGTGAGAATCGTTTCCATTCTTTTGGAGCGAGGGTGTCGGCTGCAAAGCCGACGTGGGATCGTGCACGAATAATGACGTCAGGAAGGCAGGAGTAAGAGGAAAACGTCCGTTGGCAAGAAACAAAAAAGGGGAACCGGAAGAGGTTCCCCTTGATGGTTGAAGGATGGCCAGATACTACTTGAGAAGCGTGAGTTTCTTGGTTGAAGAGAATCGTCCCGCCTGCATCCTGCAGAAATATGGTCCGCTGGCGACTTTGCCGCCTGCATTGTTCTTCCCATCCCATTCGACTGAGTATTTTCCCGACTCGTGGTGCTCGGACGCAACCAGGTTGCGCACGAGGCGTCCATGGATATCATAGATCGCGAGGTCAACCGTGGCTGAAGCCGGGATAGAGAATTGAATCCGCGTTTGCGGATTGAACGGGTTTGGATAATTGTTCTCGAGTTCGTAACCAGCCGGGACGCCTTCGAGCTCGGCAGCATGCGTGGTGCTTGTTCTGTGGTCGCCGTGACACTGGGTGCATTCCATCTTCGCTGTAATCGTGTTGCTATGGCAGCCTTTGCACTCCGCAATGATTGCCGGCGAAACAAATAGCGGAGTGAATTTCGACGCCAATTTGTCGTTGAGGATCTGTGCGGTGTACGCGGCAACGTCGCCTGTGAGTCGTGCACAGCGTTCCTTGCGCTCTGTTGTGCTCTCGTTGAGCTTGGCGGTCTTGCACCATTCTGCGATCGAGGCGTGGCAGAGAATGGAGCCGGAGGTATTCTGGACCAGAGTCTGTGTGTATTTGTTCTGTGTGTATTTCGATTGAACACCGTACTGGTTGCTTATATCTGTCGGGAATTTTGTCTGTGTGTACCATCCAAAGACCTCACTCTCCAGGGCAGAGCCATCAGCTTTCGCGGAGACAAGCGCGATGAAAGCCGCTGAACCCACCACCGCACCGCACGTTCCTCCCCAGCTCGCTCCACCACCGCCGCCGAATAACATAAGTCCGCTTGGGAACGATGTGTAGGGTTCTCCCGTGATGGCTGCGCTGGCATTTATGAGTGCAGCAAATGCGCCGAAGCAGCATCCTCCGTAAGTGGCGTCGTAGTACAGATCGTGGCCCAGAATCCGAACTTTCTCAGGATCAAGTGCCTGATAGGGAAATGGCCACGTGGCGTTGACGCCTGCCATTGCCTTGTTCATGAGGGAATCAGCGGCAACGGCGCCAATGACGGCACCGGCCGCGTATTTTGATCCTGACGATAGAAAGTCTTTTCTCGAAATTCTCATGAAAGAATCTCCTTCATCTGATAATCGGTTCGTGAGATAAATCCTTTTGGTTGCGGGAAATCTCGTGCTCGCATGGGAGCTCATTTGATGTGATTGTGCGAACACAACCAATGAATTGAAACCGTCGCTCTTCGGGGAGCAGTTGCAGAAGAGCCATTGCAATCTCTTCGGCCCTCGACTGGACGCGCTCGACTAATTTGACCCCGGCGTCAGTGAGCGTGAGCCGCTCCGTCCGACGATCGGTTTCCCCAAGCGCCCTTTCAATAAGGCCTCGCTCCTGAAGCGAAGAGAGTAATTTTGAAAGGGAACTCTTGAGAATGCCCAGTTTTTCGGCGAGACTACCTGCTGAGTCTGGGTGATCGAGGTAGAGAAGGAGAACGCACTCGAGTTGGTACACTGGGAGGTCAACTTCCTTCGCCAAAGTGTTCTGGACACGGTGATTCCAGAGCCCCAGTCGAATGATCTCTACCGCGGCACTCCTGTAATTATTCATGGATCACTCCATAGGTGAATTGTATTACTATTGCAACTTTTGTTCCACGCTAACAATTGGCGTTTTCTTCGACTAATCAACAAATTCCACGGATTTTGCATTTCTTTTGTGCTGACTATTTCAACGGTTGTAGAACAACTAAGCATTCCTGAATCCTGCTGTTATCAGGTGCATCTCAATTAGGCCGGGATCCTCCCCCGATTCATCAACGGATCGAAGGACTTGGAAGGCGTCAGGTAAAGGGATCATGTATTGTGTACGCGGTGGGTGACGGTGCGAGCAAACCCTACCGGCAAATAACCACAGCAGTATCGGATGGAACAGTGGCAGCAATAGCTGTCTGGACAGAATTGGAAGCAGCGTGAAGGTGGGATCGCGAGCATTCAACCGGGATGCAGCGTGCAGCACGACGTATTAAGAGAGGACGTGTGGATGCGAAATAGACCAGTTCTTAGACATATGCTTAACGGCGTTGGGGTATTCTTGGCGCTGATGTTTCTCGGTGGGGTTAGTGGAGGTGGGTGGTTGTTGTCGCTCGGACTCTTTGCCCTGTTCCTGGGAATGACAGACTTTGGTCGACAGTGTCCCTTGATTCTTTCTGCCCGTCATCTTGCTTATCGAATGAGGTCACTAGGGAAATCGCCCGTATTGTCGGCGAAGCCCATCAAAGAAACCAGCGAAAGCGATGTCAAGAATATACCCTCTTGAGTGCGCAAAACGTCTTTAGTCGGGTGTGAGGAGCATCGCCATCCTACGATCATTGCGGACCCGCCCGGGCTTCTTTGTTTGCTCAATATGATTGTGTACTTTGTAGCCATCCGATTGCACGGACAATCCTGGAACGCCTATGGTCCATTTTGATGATCTATCACGTGAAGACCTCTTGAAGCTGATTGAAGTCTATGCGAAGAACTGGCTTGCACACGACGGCTGCTGGTTCCTTGCGGCAGAGGAAGCGTTCGGTTTAGACTCAGCCCTCGATCTTGACACGAAGGCATGGAATCGGTTCGCTGTTGCCGAAGCCAGACGAATCATGAAAGAATTCAATATTCCGGACGGCAGTGGGTTGATAGGGTTGGAACGCGCCCTTGGATTTCGTCTCTACGCGGCGATTAACAAGCAGTCCATCGAGTGGATTGATGAACATACCATGGTTTTCCGTATGGTTGAATGCCGCGTCCAAAAGGCTCGGATGGAAAAGAATCTGCCTGCTTTCCCCTGCAAGTCCGTTGGGATTGTGGAGTTCAGTCAATTTTCACGAACAGTTGATGAGCGAATCAGAACACAATGCATCAGCTGTCCGCCAGATCCAAAAGGCGATTCGTCTTGTGTTTGGCAATTCTCGATTGATTGATAATCATTCACAAGGAACATCAGATGGGTGACGTAGCTGGGTATCTCATTCTGGGTTTGCTTGCAGGTGTTCTCAGCGGACTCGTTGGTCTGGGTGGTGGCTTCGTGATTGTGCCTGCTCTCGTTTTCATTTTCGGATTTTCACAGCATCAGGCGCAAGGAACGACACTTGCGTTACTGGTACCACCAATAGGGCTCCTCGCAGCATGGACATATTACAGACAAGGGTTTGTTGATATCAGGGTCGCCGCGTTGATTGCAGTCGGGTTTGTGGTTGGGAGTCTTCTTGGTGCCCGGTATGCGATGACCGTATCGAACGAAACCCTTGAGAAAGTCTTTGGGGTTGCACTTGTGGTCATTGGTGTTAAGATGATCCTTGGGAAATAAAGACTGAACATGCAGATCGTATACACAAGGAAGAGAAACACTGATGATGAATGAAGAACTTCTGAACGAAAATCGATTTCTGCAACTCAATCAAGGCCAACAATTGGAGCTTATCGCTAAGCATTGCGCAGGAATCGAAGAGCGCATTCGAAAGGCACAATCAAGGAAAGAAGCTGAGACGATAGCGGAAGAAGCTTGCGGACAATTTGAAACTGAATGTCCGAGTGATATTCTGCGAAGGGGGCTTGTTCTGCGTGTCCGAGAGATGGTGGAGCAACGTTGGGGAACAAAAAAGACCGCTGGATGAGCTTTGAACAGTTGATTCTGTGACGCTACTTTTCAGCCAAGAAAGAAACGGAAACAGGAAAAATGCACGAACGGAGATTTCAAGCGGAGATTGAACGTCTGCGATTACCAGAGAGAATTGAGCGCCTGGAGGTTGAACGCGTCATCAGTTTATCTCTGGAAGGGGGGCGAGTGAAATCTATTCTCGATGTGGGGACAGGAAGCGGGATATTTGCGGAAGGATTCGCAAAGAAGATCGCAACGGTTGTCGGCATTGATGCCAATCCAGAAATGATCAAGGTGTCGAAGGGCCTAGTGCCCAACGCGATCTTCCAACTGGCAACGGCTGAGTCGATCCCTTTTGAGGACAAGTCGTTCGACCTTGTGTTCCTGGGCCTTGTGCTACACGAAGCCGATGATGCTCAAAAGGCGCTCTCGGAATCTAAGAGATGCGCAAAGCGAAGCGTGGTTGTTCTCGAGTGGCCTTATAAACAGGAAGAGATGGGTCCGCCGCTGGCACATCGGCTCAAATCGGAGGATATTGTAGCGATGGCCAAGATAGTAGGATTCAAGGCGATTACGATCATCCCGCTCAAGGATCTACTCTTGTATCAATTCCACGTGTAAGTCCAAAGGAATTACTCGACAATCTACAGAAGTTTCTTGATCTGACTCTCGAATGTCTCCTTTGATCTGAAGCCTTCATACTTCGTCACAATCCTACCGGCCTTATCGATAATGAAGGTTGTTGGGATGGATTCGACCCCGCCATAATGCGCAGAGACCTCGTCATTTCCCATCAGAACCGGATAGTTCATCGCATTGTCGCGCTCAAAGGCTTTTACCTTCTCCGGTTGATCGAGTGCAATCCCCACGATCTGAACGCCCTTCGAACCGTACTCTGACTGCAGCTTGATAAAGTCCGGAATTTCCCGCTTGCAGGGAGGGCACCACGTCGCCCAGAAATCGAGTATAACGACCTTTCCCTTGAAATCAGAAAGAGAGACCTGGTGGCCGTTCACGTCAGACAACGTGAATGCCGGTGCTACACCAGAAACCTCAGTCGGTGGCAACGCATAACCCGTCGCAGTTGATGTCGGCTGGGTCTCATTCTTCCCAAACAAAAAGTATGTGGTGGCGAGTAAGACGATTCCAGGAACAACCCACACATAGACTCTCGATCTTTTCTTTGCTTGCACTCTCTTTTTTATTGGATTCCCTCAACGATTCGTGTTCATCAGGTGGCACTGTGGGACGATTGCGGCATCATGAATGGCTGCCGCATTCACCGACAGCAAAGGATGGAATCATTCCGAGCCTTTTAAATAGGATGCTGCAACTTGTTAGAAGGTTCTGGTTCGGAGTCTCGTCAGCTGACAGAAGCGATTGCTTATGGAACCGACGCTGCTCTCGTTGCCACAGAATTCGTGCAAGAGTCTGATCACCTAAACCATGCCGCTCATGGGGAATTAGCGCACAGCATTGAATGACATTTTGGATTCGTCAAAGATGAACGCGGCATTCCCATAATCGATTGTCAAAGCAATAGACCTCACTGAGCAAGCCTCGCCTTCTCCTTCCATTCAAGTCATTCCCAAATTCGACTTTCTGTCAACAATGACGAATGCTCCGAGCCCATTTCCCAGTAGCAAGATGTTAAACCAGATTTGTGATCGATAGGCCAAAAAATCAGGGATTTATGGATGGCACCAAACTTGTATTTATAAATATAGGTATGAGTGACAAAGACAACAAAGAAACGCCCCTATATTCGATAGGGACTGTTGCGCGCATGCTCGGGGTCTCCGTGCAAACACTTCGGCTTTACGAACGACGGGGTCTCATCCTTGCACATAAAAGCAGCGGGAATCAGCGTCTCTACTCGCAATCGGACATTGAGAGGTTGAAGTGCATTCGCGCTTCAATTAGCAAGCACAAGATTTCCATCGAGGGGATCCGCCGGATACAGTCCATGGTCCCCTGTTGGGAGAATGTGCAGTGTCCGATGGAACAGAGAATGGCGTGTCCAGCATTTACCGCGTCCGATGCGGGTTGCTGGACATACAAACACAAAACGAATGTTTGCGCGGGTCGCGAATGCCATGACTGCACAGTGTATCTCCTTGCTGGAGATTGCGAACAAATCAAGTCGTTGGTCCATCATCAGCCGCGCCGGCTCGCTGAGAAGTGATGGAACCAAACTACGAAAGACGATTGAAAGGGCAGATGAGATGGATACGAAAAACATCAAAGTTGCGTTCGTTACAGATGACGGGACCACAATCAGTCAGCATTTTGGGCGGGCACACTTTTACGAAGTTCTTACGGTTGTAAATGGTACCGTTACGGATCGTGAACGCCGGGAGAAGGCAGGGCATCACACGTTCGCCGGGGGAGACCATCAGCACGAGCATCATGGACCCGGGCACGGCCTTGACGAACATTCGCAGGGGAAACATCGCACGATGACGGAAAACGTCCTGGACTGTCAGATTCTGGTCGCCCGCGGAATGGGGTTCGGCGCGTATCAGCATATCACGGACGCAAAGCTTAAGCCGATCATCACCAATACCCCGAACATTGATGATGCAGTTCGTGAAATCATTAGCGGTACGATCGTCAATCATGAAGAGCGATTGCACTAAGGTCTCGCAGTGATATCGATGCCGGATTTTGGCTGAACGGGTCGTCAAGGGATACTCACCTTTACAGATAACAGATACAAGTCTCTGTGTGGCACACGCGTTCCGCGAGAGTGAGCGAGTCACAATCAAAGGAAAACACCATGGTCGAGAAAACCAAGATAGGGATCATCATTTGTCATCGCTATCATACGTGCGCCGGTGGAAAATGCTTCCGTGCGCTCTCCCGCAAGGAGGGAGCATTCAGCGTGTACCAAAACAACGAGGTCGAGCTCGTGGGATTTACCACTTGTGACGGCTGTCCCGGTGGGAACATAGAATCTGCCCCGGAAGAGATGAAGAAAAACGGAGCACAGGTCATACACTTTGCCACTGGAATGCTTGTCGGGTATCCGCCGTGTCCCCATATTTCGCATTTTCGGGATTTCATCCCGGCAAAGTTCGGGCTGAAGGTAGTCGTTGGCACGCATCCCATCCCCGAAAAATACTACAAGGTACACATGGAGCTGGGAACCTGGGAGACACCGGAATGGAAGGAGTTAATTCAGCCCACAGTGGCGGAAGAGAAAACGCGATTGGCTTATGATTAATTGGTGGGCATTCGTAAACTGCGCTCGTTTTCGGAGTATATTAGTACATTGAGATCAGGCACAAGCGATTTTTCTGAACACCAATAACCAGTGAGTTTTGCTCAATGCTATGGCAAATTGCGCTGAGGTTGGATCCCTCAGCTTGATTAGCTTGGCGTGATTGGCTCGGTACCAAGGAGACACTCGAGAATGACACCATCGGATAGTCTGAACAAAAAGGGCATCAACCGATTGACGGCCAACAGCGCCATAGTTGTCTCATTTATCGTTGCGCTTGAAATCGTCATCATGATTAGCCCCTTTGCCGCTTTCTTCTACGCGGTATTCAACCCCTTCTTGCTCGCACTGAATCAGTCGACGATTACTCGTTGGCTGACGGCCTTTTTTCTTCCTCACATGATTGTTCCGCCAAATCAAGTACTGATCGTTATTCGTGTTTTGGGTTCGGTGTTTTTCATTGCAGGTATGTTGGTATTTCTCGTTTGCGCTGGCCAAGTCTATTTAGGAAAACTATTGAGGAAAGGGACGGCTACTAAAGGACTCTACGCGCTGGTACGCCATCCACAATACGTCGGTCTTGCATTTGCCGCACTGGGACTTGCCATCATGTGGCCAAGATTCATGACGCTTGTTCTCTTAGCCGTCATGCTCCTTCTGTATTACGTCCTAGCTAAGGACGAGGAACGACGGATGATGAATCGTTTCGGAGAGACCTACATCGCTTACATGAATCGAACAGGCATGTTCCTTCCGCGTCCAATCGAAAGGCTATTCTCAAAGAATCCCAGCCCCCAACAAGGTCTAAGCATTCTGAAAGTCGGTGCTATTTTTCTGGTGCTCGTGACAGTCATTGTCGGAAGCGGGTTCTTATTGCGGACTTACACTGTGCATCATCTTCCGCTGGAACAGATCAGCCAGGTTGACGTCATCACAATCACACCTGAAGATCTACCGATCGCGAGTGAATTACTTCCTCAAATGCTTGAGGATAGTGTCGTCGCCTCCAAACTCAAGTCGCTACCCGGCAGGGCAGGTAGTCGTCTTTGTGCCTATTTCATCCCGATAGACTATGTGATGCAGGGAATGATAGCCAACACGGGTGACGAGTGGAAGCTCTTTGAGCAACACAAGACAATCGGAATGATCACGGAGTATATTCTCCATCCGTTTGCGCATCTGACGGGCGGGCATGCACACCATATGATGGAGGGGATGAAGCACGGTCCTGAGATGTACGCCCTTTCATCGATGAAACGGCGAGTGATCTTCATCGATGTCTCTTCGGACAATCACGATCTTAAATCTTCCATTGATGATTTCGATATCAATGCCAAACGCACTCCGCTGTTTTTTGTCGATGTTCATCTTCATACGGCGGAGATTCTCCAGGTGAGAGATACGCCCACGGGAAGTGGATGGGGCACCGTGCCAACGCCCATGTTCTGAAGTGTTCCACCCAGCGACCTGCCACAAAAATGAGTCCCTGTGACCTGCCACGGCTGAACAGTTCATCGTCAAATATTCTGAGGCGATCCTCATTCACGGCATCTGTCCGGAATTCATAAAACGACATGGGGTCAAGATTCTGAAAGAAGGTACGGAAAGTGAATCGTAAGGCAACTGCGTTTGCTGCGTCAAGCTGTTCACTTCGCGAAGGAGTAGCTGTCGGGTTTCAGGCCAGTATTGTGTGCCGAACTCCCAGTTGCTATATTGGATTGCAGTGGCGACCAAAATGAAAAAGAAAGTGCATAGTGTTATCACCACGCCTACCGAGATTATCCTCGAAAGCATCTCAGACGGAGTGTTTACTATAGATTCGCAGTGGCACATTACGTCGTTCAATCGGGCAGCGGAAGAGATAACGGGTATATCACGCAAAGAAGCTATCGGTCGTGGTTGTTGCGACGTGTTCAGGTCCAGCATGTGTGAAACCGAGTGCTCCCTCAAGAGGTCGATGGAAACAGGGAAACCGTACATCGGAAAGTCTGGATACATTATCGACGCGGACGGCGAACGGATTCCTATCAGTGTTTCCACTGCGGTTCTTCGCGATGCAAAGGGAAGAGTGATCGGCGGGGCCGAGACTTTCCGGGATCTCAGCGATGTTGAGGCGCTGCGCCGAGAACTGGAGGGCAGGTTCCGTGTCGGTGACCTTGTGAGTCGAAGTCCTTTGATGCAGAAAGTGTTTGAGGCTTTGCCGGCAATTGCCGCAAGTCCAAGCACCGTGTTGATTCTTGGTGATACCGGAACTGGTAAGGAAGTCGTTGCGAAAACGATTCACAGTCTGAGCCCGCGCCAGAAGGGACCGTTCATCGCGGTGAATTGCGGAGCTCTGCCTGATACGCTTCTGGAATCCGAGCTATTTGGCTACAAGAAAGGGGCGTTCACCGGGGCGCACAAGGACAAACCCGGACGGTTTGCCATGGCTAGTGGTGGAACGCTGTTCCTTGACGAAATCGGTGAAGTCAGTTCTGCGCTGCAAGTGCGACTTCTCAGAGTTTTACAGGAACGGACGTATGAACCTCTTGGCTCAACACGATCGGAAGCCACGGACGTACGGGTAATTGCTGCAACGAAAACTGACCTCGCCCAACAAACTCGCAAGGGTCTTTTCCGTGAGGATCTTTACTACCGCATAAACGTCGTTCGCGTCGAACTCCCTCCATTGCGTAAGCGCAAGGAGGACATCCCACTGTTGGTACAGAAGTTCGTTGACCGTTTCAACCGCCTTCAGAGAAAAACTATTCAAGGGTTCTCAGCCGAAGCGCTGTCCCTTCTCATGGCGCATGATTGGCCTGGCAATGTTCGTGAGCTGGAGAATGTTGTTGAGCGGGCTTTTGTGATCTGCAATGAAGGGTTTGTCGAAATCGCTCACCTGCCCGAAGAGTTGACCACTCGCGGAGTCTCGAAACGTGGCTCGTCTCACCTGGAAGACGCGCATCATATGATAGATCTTCAGTCTTTACGTGTAGCTCTGGACCGGAACAATTTCAATCGTGAAGCGGCGGCCAAAGAGCTCGGCATCCACAAGACCACTCTCTTCCGTAGAATCAAGAAGCTCGGGATCGAACTTCCAAAGCGTGATGGACGATCGCGTCGCCGAACGAAACAGTAGCACATCCGCAACTCTCCCTTAGCGCTACAGTAGCATTAAAGCAACTCTACTCGACCTATTCATTCCCGCAAGCGGTTGTTTCTCCCGTATTCATTGGTGTTGTACCACACTTCCCCGCTAAGCCTCCTGGCACGATGCGTGCACTATCTCGTTCTGTATGGAGCTGTCACTCCCGGATGAAATAATTGCATTTGCAGTCTGGAACAACCGCATCGCACCGGTTTTCGATGTTGCTCACCGAGTTTGCATTGTAAATGTCGAGTCGGGACGCGTCATCGGTGAGAGAGAGATATCCCTCGAGAAAGGGACGAACTCGCAGAGAGCGCTTCGTCTGGCTGAGCTGGGTGTCCACACGTTGGTTTGTGGAGCCATTTCACGCCAGCTGCTAGCGACGATGAAAGCCTATGGCATTGATGTCGTGTCCTCGGTTGCTGGCGAATGCGATGAGGTACTTCAGGCGTACCTCACAGGTGGTGTTGAATTACAGGGCTTCTCGATACCCGCTCTTCGAAGATCGCATCGAAAGTCGAGCGAATGAGAAGGGGCTCAGTACTCCAACCTTCAGAAAATAAGACGATGGAAAGAAGTTTCCAGTTGAGATTGTATCCACATCCTGTCCTACGACAAGTGGCCAATCCGGTCAAAGAAATCGATGAAGGGATTCAGACACTGATCAATGGGATGGCGGAAACCCTGCACGCATGTGACGGCATAGGTCTGTCGGCGCCCCAGGTGGGTGTGCTCCAGCGGGTCATCGTGGTGGATACCAAGCAAGGTCTTCTCGCACTTACAAATCCGGAGATCCTTGATCGTCAAGGGGAGGATGAGTTTGTCGAAGGATGTCTCAGTTTGCCGAATGTCAGAGTTAACGTCGACCGCAATAACTTGATAGTCGTACGGGGCACTACGGCAGAGGGGGAAGAGTTCCAGCAGGAGTACAGCGGGCTAGAAGCGCGCGTTATTCAACATGTATTTGATCATCTGAACGGCGTCCTGATCATTGATCATGCACGACGCCGGGAGAGTGGAAATAATGGAGGGTTGGAATGAGCACCGCCAAAGTGGAAAAGAAACCAGACAACAATTTGAACATTGATTCAGCCAGCATGGAACAGGAATTAGAATTCTTCAGACAACGATTCCCCGAGTACGAGAAAACTACTCAGATCGATGAACTGCGAGCGGAAGAGTACGGTCGTTTGGATAGGGTCGGCCATGTGTACCTGGACTATACAGGTGGTGGAATGTACTCTGAGTATCAGCTCAGGGAACACGGCAAATTCCTCAAGGATGGGATCTTTGGCAACCCCCATTCTAATAATCCATCTTCGCTGGCTTCCACGAAAGTAGATGAGAGTGCGCGCAGGTATGTCCTGGAGTATTTCAATGCTTCTCCCGAAGAGTACACTGTCATCTTCACGCACAACGCAAGTGGAGCTCTCAAGATCGTGGGAGAATCGTATCCGTTCGGCCCTGGATCTCGTTATTTGTTGACGTTCGATAATCATAACGCCGTCAACGGTATGCGGGAGTTCGCGCGTGCCAAATGTGCCAGCATTACCTATGTGCCGAACGCAGCTCCCGAGCTCAGGATTGACGAGACCCGAATTGAAGAAGAACTCGCAAAGCCGAATCCCCACGCCCGCAATCTGTTTGTCTATCCTGCACAATCCAACTTTTCAGGCGTACAGCATTCTTTGGAATGGATCTCTAAGGCGCATGCCTTTGGATGGGACGTTGTTCTTGATGCTGCCGCGTTCGTGCCGACCAATGAACTCGACTTAAGTAAATACCATCCCGATTTTGTTCCGCTCTCCTTCTACAAGATGATTGGATATCCGACAGGTGTGGGCTGCTTGATCGCGAAAAGGAGTGCGTTGAAGTTTCTCCGCCCGCCATGGTTCGCTGGTGGTACGATCGAGATGGCATCCGTCCAAGGGGACCGATATCTCCTGAGCGAGGGGGAGAAAGCGTTCGAGGAGGGAACCATCGACTATTTGAATCTGCCGGCAGTTGAGATCGGCTTACGATACATGAAACAGATTGGTGTTCAGAAGATTCATGAGAGAGTGACTTCTCTGACAGCATGGCTACTCGAAAAGCTCGCGGGGCTCCATCACAAGAATGGCACGCCAGTCATCGAGATCTATGGCCCCAGGGACACGTTGAGCCGTGGGGGATCGATTGCACTCAACTTCCTTGACCAGAATGGCCGCGTTTTCAATTTCCATTATGTCGAGGAGGCCTCTTCAGCGTTTAACATTTCACTTCGCACCGGCTGTTTCTGCAATCCGGGAGCAGGAGAAATTGCGTTCGGACTGACGAAGACTGATCTGGTGGCATGCTTTGACGAAGAGGAGCGGGCATCCTTCGAGCGTTGTATCATTGCAGCGAAAGGAAAAACTGCAGGTGCTGTCCGGATATCCTTGGGGATCGTGTCCAATTTCTCCGATGTATACAACTTTGTACGCTTTGCCGAGACCTTTCGAGACAAGTCAGGAAAAGGTGAGAGTGAAAAGTCCTCCTCTGACTGATATCATCGCGCTACACCGCAAGTACTCAAATATGCACCCGGAGAGGTGAATACAATGTTCCTCAACATGTTTTCGTCGAAATATCAGGAGTCGGTAGGAGCGGCACTACGAGATGTCGAAGGGACAACAAGGGCAAAACTGGGCATACTTCGAAACAGCCCTAATGACCCTGAGTCCCTCTTTATAATTGGATCATTGTACGCCTACAGGGGAATGTGGGAAGAGGCGATCCATTATCTTGAACAAGATTTGAGTTTGACGCCCCACGATCTCGGTTTGCTAAATGACCTGAGCATTTGCTACTGGAACCAGGGTGCATGCGGCAAATGCTTCGAGACTCTCCGGCGACTTCTTGAAGTTGACTCATCGTCATGGTTTACGCTTGATAAGTTGTGTGTCGTCTCAGGGGAACTTGGGCGATGGGATGATGCTGTTACCTATGGTGAAGAGGCGGTGCGACGCGGAGGTTTTCGGTTCGGAGAATCACTCGGAAATCTGGCACACGCGTACATTGAAGCTGGCCGACATGATGATGCAATTCCACTTCTGGTCCGTGCCCTTCGAATCGATCCAAACAATAGCGAGCTTGAGAACCTCCATACTCGGGCAATTGCTGGTAGAAGGGAATCGGATACCGAGTCCGGCTGTTGCGACAATCTAATGCCCCGAACCACGGTCGATTTGTCCGCGCATTTTGAGACCGCGGAACGATTGAAATGTGAGGGGCGGTTCGATGAGGCAATCGAGGAACTACGATCAGCGCTCCGTCTTGATCCTGGTTGCAGCGAGGTGATTCGAACCCTGGCTCGCTTGTTCTATCACTCGAAGCAATTCTCGGAGTGCATCTCGTCTTTTATCCATGCAGAGGCAAGAGGAGTGAATTTGGATGCGGACGACCTGTTCATGCTCGGTCACGCGTATGCTTCGAAGAGTTTCCACCATAAAGCTTTGGAATCGTACGACAGGTCGATGGCTCGTGCTGAGAAGGCAGATACACATTTTGCCCGTGGAACTTCCTATCAAAAGCTTCAGGACTTCAACAACGCAGAGCGATGCTATTTGGATGTCCTGCGGTTGAATCCTGATCACAGCGAGGCGCTTTTCAGCCGTGCGAGCGTCCTTGCGGAGAAGGGGGATTTTCCAAAGGCTCTCTTGGAGTATGAAAAGTGGATAACGATGCGGCGCGGGGATGCCTCGACACGTCATTCCATTGCGGTGGCTCAGCTCAACAATGGAAATCCCAGCGGTGCACTTGAGGAAGTTTGCATCTTGCTGAATGAAAACCCTGACGACTCGGAGGCTTGTTTCCTGAAAGGCTATGCATACGCCGAATTGCGCGATGTTCAAAAAGCGGGCGAAGCACTCGAGCGTTGTTTGAAGCTCAACACACACCATCCTCTTGCGCTTAGCCTCCTTCTGAACCTGAAGAAGGCTTAGTGCCCTGCAGCATTTGTTAGCAGGTTTTACCACTCGGTACCGGTCGAGTTCCCTCGTAGATTTGCCACATCCACTGTCTTGTGCCAAAACTGATGAATCCCCGCAATTCTGAACGATTCTTTGCTCATCTCAGCTCTTCCAAAACGGGCACGCAGAGCAGTTCCGGTGGAAAAAGTGCAAAGTTTCTATGATGTGCATCGCGTGCCCCCGCTACAAAAAAATGCGACACCCCCTTTTTTGGGGGCGTTCGCATTTTTTATTGACGTGCCCGGCATGATTGAATTCAAGTTGAGGAATCCCGTCCTTCGACAAGCTCAGGACGGGACGACGAAATCCTGAGCGAGCCCCTCGAACTGACCGAGTGCGAGCCGAAGGGTCCTGCTTGCCCCGACGTTTTTTGTCGGGGCCCCCGCTACTGAAATGGCCGATTCTGAAAAGATTCGGCCATTTCTATTTTACGATTGTCGCGGGGTCGTACCCTTTCTAGCTCCGATGGTCTCTTCCAATCTTCTCTGAACTCCGCGTTTCCTGCCTCCTCGCATCTCTGAAAGACATCGCACCTGCTGCATTCCGTGTCAATGAGCTGAGACGAAAACTGCGATCCCGCGAACGGGATCCAAAAAACGTGCAGCCGCCGTTGTTCAGAATGGGTGGCAATTACGCCGAAGCGAGGGAGCCAACGGAGCGGAGTGACCAAATTGAAACCAAATCCGTCAGAATGAAAGAATTTGGGTCGAAGAGGAGTGAGCGATTGAGTTCCGCCTGCGCTTTGCTTCGGCGGACAGGGAGGCGTTATTGCTCAAGGAAGTCTTTGGAGAGGCGGCATGAAGCGATGCCGCTACCTGAGGATTTCGATGTGGCGGCACGAAGCCGCACGTGTCTAGAATACTATCATATAGCGCGTGCGGGCGCTTGATGCCGCCGTGGGAGGGGGGAAACTCTAGGCGTGGAGAACAAGAGGAAACAATTGTAGCTTGCATTCGGCAACGAATGTAAATGAAACCCGCGGCCGGTGCAAACGGACTTAGAACACTCAAAGGGTGACGAGGGGAAGCATTGCCGCTTGCGTACCCGAACCCTTCCACACTATCGAGCATCAGATGTAAGAATAATCTTCACATCCATAAAGGGTCGATAAATGAAAACTCGGTTTCCAGTCTCAACATTCATCGGCCGAGCTCGCTTTGCGTGGTTGATCGTTCTGGTAGCAACCTCTCTGGCCGCACAAGAAAAAACCGGTATCATCTCCGGCGAAGTCCGCGATGCATTGACAAAACAGGCTCTCCCTGGCGCGAACGTGGTAATCGTGGGCATTCAACGTGGTGCGGCAACAAACGAAAATGGGTATTTCGTTATCAAAAACACTCCGCTGGGGACCTACCAACTGAGGGTGTCATACATCGGCTACCAAGCGGTGGCACAAGAAGATATCTCCGTAGTCCACGGTCGCAACACGACTGTTCTTATTGAACTTATGCCGACTCAGATTGAATTGGAGGGAGCGACGGTGACGGGAGGGTATTTCCGGAAACCGACCGAGCATACTGTCAGTTACCGCACACTTTCGCCTCAGGAAATTCGACGATCTCCAGGTTCGGCAGAAGACATCTTCCGTGTGATGCAATCACTCCCCGGCGTTGCGACCGCAGGCGGCAAGAGCGCACAGTTAATTGTGCGCGGTGGAAGCCCAGAAGAGAATCTTACTCTTCTTGATAATATCGAAATCTATAACCCTATCCATTTCGCCAGAACGGGCGAATCGATGGGGATCATCAGCATCATCAATCCGTCTTTGCTGAGAGAGGTTAATTTCCTGACCGGCGGCTTCCCGGCAAAGTACGGCGACAAGATGTCATCGGTATTTGATATGACGATGGTCGATGGCAACAAGGAAGTACATAACACAGACATCAACGCAAATGTGGCAGGCTTTGGGGCGATGGTAGATGGCCCGGTATTGAATAATGGCACAATGGTGTTTTCTGCCCGCCGTGGCTTTTTTGATTTGCTTACATCTCTGTTGAGCCGGCCCGTAGCTCCGAGCTACTATGATGCTGTAGGTAAAGTCACGTATGATCTCGATTCAAAGAACCGATTGAGCTTTGTCGGATTCTACTATCTTGACCAGATTAAGCGCGAAGGCGTTGTGAGTACGAAAAGTTCGAGTGATAACGGACCGTACAATTACTTGACGCGTGACGACTATGGAACTGCGTTCGGAGTTAACTGGCGCTATCTCATATCTCCGAATGCGTACAGTCTGACCACTCTTTCATATTCTGACAACGGCTGGAATACACTACGGGGGACTGAAGCGGAAAGAGACTTGATTGGAGAAGACATACTTGAGAAAAGCTATACCTTGAAAAGCGAGCTGACCTATCAAATTAACCCCTCTGGTGAAATAAAAGGGGGTGTCCAGATTCGTTACATAGAGTCAAAGCAGATAAGCTGGAAACCTGCTGACACGACGCGGAGCGGGCAAATTGTTCCGGCGTCTTCAATCGCCTATCTGCCCAAAGTCGTCAATAAGCCATCGGCATTCCTGCAAAGCACTTGGAAACCGTGGGTTCAGCTGTCGCTCACCGCTGGTGTACGATACGACTACTTTTCATTTACGAGCGAAGGGACTGTGAGTCCGCGTCTCTCGGCATCGTATCAAGCGACAAGTCGGACGGCGTTCAACATGGCGTACGGCAAGTTCAATCAAACGCCGGCATCGTACCAAATCGCGCTGGATCCGCTCAATCAGCAACTTCGCAGCAGCAGCGCAACACACTTCATCTTCGGTGTTGAGCATCTGTTGCGCGATGATTTACGGGGAACAGTCGAAGCATATTACAAAGATCTCTCGGACGTCATTGTCGGCAGCGATACAAACAGTATTTTGTACAATACCGGAAGCGGGTTCGCACGAGGGATCGAATTCTCGCTCCAGAAAAAATTCACCGATGGATTTGTCGGCACGGCTTCCTACACGTATTCTGAATCGAGGCGACGCGATACACCGGGGAGTGCTGAATACTATTTCGAATTCGACCGGCCACATATCCTGAACCTAATTGCGGGCTTGGAGCTTGGTGATAATTGGCAGCTGGGGGCGAAGTATCAATACGCATCCGGGAACCCATTTACGCCGGTAGTCGGTGTCGTGCAGAAGAATAAGACGTACTACGCGGTTGACGGTGCATACAATTCAGCCCGTTATCCCGCATACCATAAGCTCGATGTTCGACTCGACAGGAAATTTGTGTTTGCCTCGTGGACTTTGAATGTATATCTCGATCTCTGGAACGTGTATAACCGGCAAAACGTACTGGACTACACCTACAAGGTTGACTCCCGCGGTATCATCACAGAAACGCCTCGATACGATTTTGGAGTTCTGCCGATTATTGGTATGTCGGCTCAATTCTGAGCGAAGGCTCCAATAGATAAACCTCAAAAGACAAGAAGGGAGATTCTCCCTCTTCCTGTGGCATTTTCAGGTGAGCAAACACTGTAGCGTATGTAAAACAACGAGGGGCTTGATGCCGCCGGGGGGGTAGGGGGGGATTCGAATTCGAGATGAGCTGAAATAGTTCGACATCTTCGCAGGAATATCCGTTCAGGATCATTTTCTCGGAATTCTTGAGCGGGACTTACACGGAACGATCATTCTCTTCGACCCGAGGCTTTTATCTCCGGCTGTTGTCAGACGTATCGGTAGATCTATTCACTCCGAAGTGCTGTGATCGGATCGAGGAGTGATGCACGTCTTGCGGGATAGACTCCGAAGAACAAGCCGACAAGGAGTGAAAAACCAAAGGCGAGTCCCACCGAGTCCGGAGAGATGCTTACTGCCCACGAAGTTGCTACCCGCACAAAGAACGCTCCCAGGATTCCCAGTAGGATGCCGACAAGCCCGCCTCCTATCCCCAAGATGGATGCTTCAAGTACAAATTGTGTCATGATATCCTTGCGGCTCGCGCCGACTGCCATCCGCAGGCCGATTTCATTCGTCCGCTCGCGAATGGCGATCAGCATAATCGCGAGGATGCCGATTCCGCCGACAAGCAGCGAGATGCCTGCGATGCTGCCGATGAGCATTGTAAAAGTGTCTGTCGTCTCCCTCTGTGCTTCAAGAAGGTCGGCTTGATTTTGGATCGTGAAATCGTCCGGTTTCTGTTGTTTGTTCAAGCGGTGACGGTCTCTCAATATCTCAGTGCTTTGGGCGACGGCTCGTCCCATTGTCTCAGTGCTAGATGCCTGAATGTTGATCGTGTTGATGTACGGCAGATTAAAAACGCGCCGCAGCGCTGTCCGGATGGGGATGAAGACCTGGTCGTCCTGGTCGGCACCATTGAGGTCCACGCCCTTCGATTCCATGACACCTATGACTTCAAAGGTGACTTTGCCGACGCGAATCGCCTCACCGACAGGATTACTTCCATCAAACAGATTTTTCACGACGGTGTGCCCCAAGACTGCCGCGCGGCGGGACGCCAGATTCTCCTCATCAGTGAAGAATGCACCTGTTGCGACATGGAAGTTTCTGACCTTTTGAAACGCTGCCGTGGTTCCGACAACAGTGGTATTCGTGCTGAGGTTGCCGTGCTTGACCTGCATCTTCTTGCTCTGCAGAGGTGCAGCGGCGTTGACCGCTGAACATTCCCGTCCGACCGCTTCTACATCCTCGAGGGTGAGTGTTGTGACCGTTCCCCGGATTTGCTGGCGGCCGGCAGTCTTCTGCACTTGTGCCGCATTGATGATAAGCAGGTTCGTTCCCATCGCTTCTATTTTGGACAGCACCTGCTCCTGGGCGCCATTGCCAATGGCGACCATAATGATGACGGCGGAGACGCCTATGACGATGCCAAGGAGCGCGAGCGCCGTCCTCAACTTATGAGCTGCCAATTGTTTTCGCGAGACGCGAATGCTTCGGGTAATCTTCATCACGCTCGCATTGCTTCAATCGGTTGGAGAGCCGCTGCTCTTCTCGCGGGCTGCAACCCTGCAATGATGCCTACAAGACTTGAGAATACAATCCCGAGCGCGACACTTTCCCATGAGATGGATGTCGGCATTTGCGTAATGGCTTCGAGGATCTTCGCTCCGATTGCCCCCAGAATAATTCCAATGACCCCTCCGGTCAACGTCACCGCGGTTGCCTCGTAGAGGAATTGGAACATGATGTCCTTACGCTGTGCACCGACAGCCTTGCGCAACCCGATTTCTTTACGCCGCTCATTCACCGAGATAAGCATGATGTTTGCAACGACCACGCCGCCTGAAATGAGCGAGATGGCAGCAACAAGCGCGAGGAAGATGTTGAACGTCCCGGCCACCTTTTCGGCCATCTTCGTGACCTCCGTCGGTGTCGTGATCGTGAAATCATCGGGCGTGCCGGGAGCCAATTTGTGCCGTTCACGAAGGAGCGCCTGGACGCTCGCCGCGGTTTTGTCCATATTCTTCGCCGTCGTCAGACGCACTTTAATGGCTGATATGTAGTCGACATTTGTCACGCGCCGCATCAGTGTGCTGAGTGGAATGTAGATGCGGTTATCCATGTCTCCCCCCGCCGGGCTCGTTCCCTTCGCCTGCATGACTCCTTTGATTTCGAACTGGACATTCCCAATGCGGAGTTGCTCGCCGATGGGATTTGCCGTACCGAACAACTCTCGTTTCACAGTCGGCCCCAGAATGCACACTCGCGCAAGGCTTGAGGCGTCCTCGTCTGTAATGAAGTCGCCTTCGGCTGCATCCCAATCCCAGACAGGCGCCCAGGACGGTGTCACGCCGAATACTGAAGTGGTCGTGGATTTATCCTGAAACTTGACCTCTGCCTGACGCTTTTGGTTGAAGGGAGCAACGTCGCCGATGGCCTTGATCTCTTGTTTCATCGTTGCGGCGTCTTCCAGGGTTAGCGTTGTGGCGGCTTGTCCACTCATTGGCTGTCCCATTTCACGCCCTGCGCCGGCGAACACCATCATGCTTTCGAGTCCAAATTTCTTCACGCGTTCCATGATGCGGTCCTGTGCGCCCATTCCTGCCGAGACAACCAATGTCAGGGCGGTGATACCAATGACGATGCCTATCATCATCAAGAATGTTCTGACTTTGTTTCTGCCCAATCCCTTGAAGGCAACTTTCAGCACTCTACCGGTTTTCATTGGTCACCTCCTTGGAAACGAGAGTGCTCATCTCTTGCTCGGCAACTCTCGGCTCAGGGTTCACCTCATCGCTGATGATTCTTCCATCGGCAATTTTTATAATGCGGTGGGCGTGTTCGGAGATATCAGCTTCGTGTGTCACCAGCACAATTGTTCTCCCTTTCTCATTCAGTTGTTGGAAAAGGGACATAATCTCGAGGCTCGAGCGAGTGTCGAGGTTTCCCGTTGGCTCATCGGCGAAGATAATTTCCGGGTCTGTAACGAGTGCCCGGGCGATTGCAACGCGCTGTTGCTGTCCGCCGGAAAGCTCGCCCGGAGTGTGATGTGTGCGGTCCGCCAGTCCGACTGACACGAGCGCCTCGCGTGCGAGCCGTGTAATGTCGGTGCGGTCTGAGTAGATCAGAGGAAGTTCAACGTTTTCCAGCGCATTTGTCCGCGCAAGCAAGTTGAAGGATTGAAACACGAATCCGATTTTCCGGTTGCGCACTTTTGCAAGTTCTTCGTCGGTGAGTGTGCTCACCTCAACGCCGTCCAACTTCAGTGAACCGCCAGTCGGCTTATCGAGACAGCCGAGGATGTTCATGAGAGTTGATTTGCCTGAGCCCGACGCTCCCATGATCGCGACATACTCACCTTTTAGAATTTTCAGGGAGACGTCGTGCACTGCATACACTTCGCCACCGCCGCCTTTGTTGTAGACCTTTGTCAAGTTTACAGCCTGAATTACGCTGTTGTTCATAGAATGTTCTCCTGATTCGTTGATGCAACAAGAATCGTTTCTCCTTCTTTCAGTCCGCTGATAATCTCAGTGAAGCCGTTGTCCTTCCATCCAGTTTTCACTTTGCGTTGGATTCTCTTCTCACCTTCAATGACCGTCACATACCGGTCGCCTCGTTCGCGTGTGATGGCGCTTGCAGGAACTGCGAGGACGTTCTTTCGTGTTTCGAGGGAGATTGTCACATTGGTGGTCATCTCCGGACGCAGGATTTTTCCCTGGGAGCCTGCGATTTCCGACGTCACGATGTAGTTCACGACATTGTCTTGAATAACCGCTTTGGGATAGATCGCTGTGACCGTGCCTTTGAAATCTGTGTCAGAATAGGTGTCGACAGTGAAGCTTGCTTGTTGACCAACCTTTATTTTTCCAATGTCCGTTTCATCGACGTACACTTGAACTTCAAGGCGACCCAGATCGATAATGCTCACGAACGTTGGGGCGGAGAGGCTTGCTAACACCGTTTCGCCTTCCTGGGTGGAAACGGAAGCAATGACGCCAGAGATGGGACTAACGATCGTTGTGTAGCCCACCTGCACTCTTGCGTAATCAAGGTTGGCTTCTGCCTGTTTCAGGAGAGCTTCGGCTGACTTCAACGAGGATTCCGCCTGGTCTGCATCCTGAGTCGAAATAAGGTCCTTTTGCCTCAGCGAATGCGCTCGCTCAAAGGTGATTCGTGCGAGGTTGAGGTCAGTCTGCGCTTTGGCCAACGCCGCGAGGTTCTGATTGAGCCGTGCCTGGAGTTCCGCATCATCGAGCTCAGCGATGATTTGTCCGGATTTGACATGGTCTCCAATGTTTGCACATAGTCTCTTGACCACCCCAGAAATGCGAGAGCCCACTTTGACTTCCGCGCCAACCATCGGTTTGATGATGCCCGTCGCCAGCACCGTCGAGCCAATGTCACGCCTCACGACCTGTGCGGTCTGCAACGCGGAGGGCTTCTTGTTATTGCCGCGGAATACGATGGTGCCCACAACCGCCAGTACGCCAACCAGTACGATGATACCGATGATGATGACCCATTTCTTTTTCATTCAGTTACTCCAGTTCAGTACTTCTCAAGATTAGACACGGGCAGGAGCAGAAACCTGCGGTGGGTATCGAAAACAGATGGGAGAGCTGGGGCGGACGTGTTTCAGTGAGACGGACGTCCGGGCATGGGCTGGTCCGATGCAGAGGAAAATCGCTCCAGCACGATAGCGAAGAATTTCGTCTGCTGCTCAGGGTTGAGCATGCTCTTGACAGACAGGAGATGGGAAATTACCCTTCTTTGCGCAGTCGATTGCAGGCGACTAATGTCAGCGAAAATGCTGTTGGTGAGGGTCGTGTCCATCTCTTGTTCTGACAGCGCGTGTGCCAGGAGTGTCCGTGCGGCGACAAGCTGCGAGGAAAGCGAGTCAAGCTCGGCATGAAACGCAGTACGGTACACGTCGAGTTGTTCGGTTTGTTTCCCCGAGAGTGCCAGCTCTCGTTTCATTTGCTCATATCGCTGGTCGCGTAGGTCAGACAGCTGCGAAGATTGTGCATGACCCGAGCGGTTATAAAGGAGTGCGCCAAATGCTGCGAGATTGACGATAGTTAAAATAATCGCTCCAGCGTAAACGATATTTCTCTTCATATCAACCTCTCACCTCTGTGTTTTTGATATCTTAACCAGCGTACTGCCAAGCGCCCCAGGAGGAAGGACGTCGAATTGGTCTAGTCCCAAATCCTCCGCAGCACCCAACGGCCGAATGGCTAGTTGCGCACGGTCTTTTGTTTGAGACTCTCGCGGTGTGCCGATGTAGATGCCCATGACTATAGCGACAATTACCACAAGAGCAGAAAACGGATGCACGCGAATTTTCGGCAAGGTCCTTTTCAAATCCCAGATGAATACTGGGGTTTGCTCGTACTCCTTGATGCGTGCCTGAAGCCTTGTCCAGAGGAAGGGGGAAGGTTTAACTTTCTCCGATCTGGTCTCAGACTGCCAGAGTGATGCAAGCTCGTCCCGACGTTGGGCGCAGACAGCGCAGGCGGACAGGTGCTCCCGGATTTGGTGCATTTCCTCGTCCGGCAATTCGCCGTCGATGTAAAGCAGCAGTTGCTCTTGAATCTCTTTGTGTATCATTCCTGATTCGCCTTTCTAGAAATTAGACACGGTTCGTCCTGGAAACCTGCGGTCGCATCAAAGCTCTTGCTTGAGCGGAACGAGCTTTTTGGCCAGAGCGTGCTTGGCCCTGTGCAAGAGAGATTCCACTGAGGCCACCGTGACATCCATTATCTCGGCTATCTCCTGGTAGGGGAGATCTTCATACCGGTGCAACAACAGAGCGGTTCGTTGGCGTTCAGGGAGCCTGGCGATTGCTTCTTGGACGATGCGCTCGGTTTCTTTCTTTTCCACAATGCTATCGGGCGCATCTGCACCCGTGCCAGGAAAAGCCATGTTTTCAGCCCTGTCCTCATTCGCCTCGAAGTCGAGTGAGAGCCATCGTTCGAGTGTTCTCTTGCGCTGATGGTTCAGTGAGCGATTCACAGCGATACGATAGAGCCACGTGGAGAGCTTCGACTCGAATCGGAAACGCTTGAGGGATTTGTAGGCTTCGAGGAAGACCTCTTGCGTCACGTCTTCCGCATCTTGACGGTTGCCGAGCATACGGAAGCAGACATTGTGGACCAGGGTGACGTTGGAATCGAACAGTTCCTTGAAGGCTCGCGGATCGTCTGCCCGGATTCGCTCTATGAAATCTTGTTCTTGCACTGAATCCCTGAAAAGGTATAAATTCAACCTAATGGAAACTTGGTCGAAATGAAAATGACCCTCGGAGATGATCGCGCCAGTCAGATCGGTGTTACCCGCCTCGGGCACTCGTCTCGTTCAAAGTTTCATTTCAGATCTTGTTTTGTTGAATTCTCCGGCCATCATAGTGTGCACAGTGCATAGATGCCGCCAAGTATGACGAAAACGCCTGAAGCTACTCACACTGATTGCTCAATGGTCGTTCAGTTGTTTATGGTGTATATTGGTACGCTGAGATTGGACTCAGGCAATTTTTGTGAACACCAAAATCATTCCGTTTTGCCTTAACGTCATGGCAATTTGAGGCATCAAGGTCGGATCCCCAGTTTGATCCGCTTGGCGCGATTACCTTAGTACTCAGGAGACGCTCGAGAATGACACCATCGGATAATTTGCGCAAAAAGGCCATCAACCGATTGGCGGCCGATAGCGCTATAGTTCTCTCATTTGTCGTTGCGCTTGAAATCGTCATCATGATTAGCCCCTTCGCTGCCTTCTTCTATGCGGTTTTCAACCCCTTCTTGCTCGTGCTGAACCAGTCAAGCATCACCCGCTGGATGACGGCATTCTTTCTTCCTCACATGGTTGTTCCGCCTGACGGATTCCTCATTGGCCTCCGCATACTGGGGTCAGTATTGTTCATAGCAGGGATGTTGGGGTTTCTTGTGTGCGCCGGACAAGTTTATGTCGGCAAACTATTCAAGAAGGGGACAGCCACGAAAGGACTTTACCTCTTCATACGCCATCCGCAATATGTTAGCCTTGCCATTGCCGCACTTGGTCTGGCCATTATGTGGCCTAGGTTTCTGACGCTCTTCCTCCTGGCGGTGATGCTTACGCTCTATTACATTTTGGCCAAGGATGAGGAACGACGGATGATGAATCGCTTCGGAGAGACTTACGGTGCGTATATGAATCGAACAGGCATGTTCGTCCCGCGTTTTGTCGAGAAATTATTCATGAAGAGCCCAAATCCGCAGAAGACTTTGAGCTTGACCAAAGCGGGGCTTATCTTTCTGGGGCTTGTGATCGTCATTGTCGGAAGCGGATTCATCCTGCGGGCGTACACTGTCCGTCATCTTCCGTTTGAACAAGTCGGCACTGTTGATGTCATCACCATCACGTCTGACGACTCGATTACTGTCCACGAATTGCTTCCTGCTGTTCTTGGAGATAGTGTCGTTGCCTCAAAGCTCAAACCGTTGGAGGGCACACAACATCATCGTCTGCTCGCCTATTTCATTCCCATAGACTATGTGATGCAAGGAATGATAGCCAACACAGGTGACGAATGGAAGCTGTTTGAGCAACACAAGACCATCGGCATGATTACGGAGTATATTCTCCATCCGTTTGCACATTTGACTGGTGGGCACGCGCATCACATGGATATGGCAAACATGAAACACAGTCCTGAAATGTATGCCTCGGCGGCGATGAAGCGACGAGTGATCTTCATAGACGTATCGTCGGACAATCACGTACTTGAATCATCTCTTCATGGATTCGATATCAATGTCAAACGCACACCGCTGTTTTTCGTCGACGTCCATCTTCATACGGCAGAGATTCTACAGGTGAAAGATACGCCGACGGGAAGTGGATGGGGCACCGTACCGACGCCAATGTTCTGAGGAGTCGGTACTTCACACAGCTCCGAAAAATTCCAACGCTCTCCCGTGTTGTGAGCCCATACAGAAACTTGCTTTGCCTGAACGTTAGACCACTCTGCTCTGACCATGCCATCTAGCCCACAGCCTTCACTGACACAATTGTTCACCTCCTTCCTGCGACTAGGTGCTACTGCATTTGGTGGGCCATCTATGGTGGCTTATATTCGTGAGATGGCAGTGGATGAAAAACATTGGGTTGACGACGATACCTTCCGTGATGGTGTAGCTCTGTGTCAAACGATACCGGGTGCGACTGCTATGCAAACAGCGGCATACGTTGGTTTGAGAACGCGGGGAGCCATTGGCGCTGGCACGAGTTTCATCGGCTTCGGCCTGCCTGCATTTCTTCTGATGATGACGCTCTCGGCCCTCTATGCACAAACGCACACTCTGCCCATGGTGGTGTCGGCATTTGAGGGTCTTCAGGCAATCATTGTAGCCATCGTGGCTAACGCAACGTTGTCCTTCGGCAGAACTTCCCTAAGAAGTTGGAAGCAAGCCTCTATTGCAGCTATTGCTGCGGCTCTGTTTGGTCTCAGTCTGAATCCAATAATGGTGATCGTGCTGGCCGCGCTTATGGGACTGGCTCTCGTTGAGAGCAAGCCAATTCGCGCCCGGACCCAGGTTGATCGAGCACGTGACGTTCATACTGCGAAACCTCTTTTCATCCTCATGGCAGTCGCTTTAACAGGATTCGTCGTCCTGTATTTCTTTCAGCCTTCGATGTTCGATTTGGCCGCGCTCATGTTCAGAATAGATCTGTTTGCGTTTGGCGGTGGGTTTGCCTCTATCCCTCTTATGTATCACGAGATAGTTGATGTGCGTAAGTGGATGGATGGTGCGACGTTCTTGAATGGAATCGTATTGGGGCAAGTTACCCCGGGGCCGATTGTAATTACTGCGACCTTCGTAGGCTATTGTTTGCGGGGGGTACTGGGAGGCGTCATTGCCACGTTGAGTGTGTTTCTCCCATCATTCGTGATGGTTGTTGGAGTTGTACCTTTCTTTGACAAGCTACGCTCATCCCCCTATTTCAGCAAAGTAATCGGTGGTGTTCTGTGTTCTTTTGTCGGGCTTCTTCTGACCGTAACCATTCGCTTTGCTGAGAATGTCCAATGGGATTGGCCGCGCATCATCCTTGCCAGTACCGCACTTGGGGCTTTACTTTTCAAGGTGGACCTTGTCTGGATAGTCGTTCTGGGCGGGATTGTCTCAATAATTGCCCTGAGGTAGGCTCCCAAGAGGATGTGGTCCAAGAAATCCCAACATGTGATTGCCGCTTGCGACGGTAATGTCGCAACAGTGGCGAGCAAAACGATTTTGTACGAAACCAACCAGGCCCTATGCCTGTATGCCGATGTTCGTTCGATACTTCCCGGATTTGGCAGTTTTCTAGTTGGCCAGCAGTCTGACCTGCCCCTTTTGAGAAGCATTTCTTGAGAAGTCAATCATCTCAGATCTTCCAAAACGAGCACGCAGAGCAAATCAGGTGGAAAAAGTGCAAAGTTTCTATGATGTGCATCGCGTGCCCCCGCTACAAAATTGGCCGATTCTGAAAAGATTCGGCCTATTGTTTTTATGACCCCGACTTGAACCTGCAACTTTGAGGTTCGGCGATTTGAAAGCGATGTGAGTAGGCGGTTCATCACATATATGCTAGCTATGAGTGAGAAGGCTGCGAAGCTTGGATTACCACAAAACGAAAATCCCGATTGGTGAAGGCCAGTCGGGATTCTTTCTTTCAACGCCATTCCTTGGTAGATCGCTCCCAGCTCAGAGACATGGGCTTTCCGGCTGTCGCTGCGTCAATGATTGGTCCGACGAAAGCTCGGATGCTCTGGAAGATTTCGTTGAAATCTTCCTTCGTAACAAGATGCGACCGCTTGAAGAAGGCTCGCCAGAGATTCTGCAGACTGGCCTGTTGCCCCAGATTGGACTGCAGGAGTTTTGCGGCCGAATGCAAGCTCGTTTCTCTTCGGGCAAATGTTTTCTGGATGGCAGACTGGAGCAACGGTCCTTCGAAGTTGAATTCGGTGGAAAGAAAATCAATGTCGTAGAAATCCTTCATTCGGCTGTTGAAAGAGCTGAGCTTGACAATCGCTTCAAACTTCTCGGCGACAATCGATTCTTTGGAGTAGGCGAGCACCTTTACTGATGTTCGGTCGAGGATCGATGGGTAATCCATACGCAAAGGCATTGGTGTGACGATATCGCCGAATCCGAAATCAAGTCGAATAATGTTCCTGGTGGTTCCGATCCGCGCTTCTATCTTGATTCGGACGCCTTCGTAGTCTGCGTCCTCTTTGATGATCTGGCTTTTCACTGAATCGGTTCTGAATTGCACTCCATCATCAGCATCAATTGAGATGATCTCGAGAACGAGATTCTCCAACTCCTTTGGGTCTTTCGAGACGTTGATGCCAAGAAAATCGATGTCCTTCGTTGGTCTGGCCTTTTGAATATTGTAAGCGAGCAGAAGAAAGCCGCCTTTCAGCACGAACTTGTTGCCATAGCTTGATTCAGCAAGACGAGCGAGGAAGCGTTCCTGGACATAGCGGAGCAATAGGAAATTGAAATCGAGGTGATCTCTTTCAGAAAGATTCTTCAGGCGAGCCAGTACGGATGCAGGCGTGTTTGTTGGGCTCTTTTTCATCCGGTGAGAGCTTTCACGTACTGATGAAGGATTCCCTTGACTCTGCATACTTCAGCGAACTTCATAAGCTTGTTAAGATCGCGGTTCCGACGACGAAGATACTCCTTGAGTCCTTCAAGGGCAAGATCTTCTCCAAATCGGTTTCGAAATCGAAAGGAATCGCAAATGGTTTTCTCCGGACCGTAGATTCGGACATGTCCGGTTTTGACATCGTGTCGTTCGATACCTGCTTTGTATTGTTCTTCCGAAAAATAGAATGGGTTGTTCGGAGGGTATCGAAGCTTGATTGGCTTGTCTGACCTGGGGATTGCGAAGTTCACAGAGGGGGGCATAAACGTAGTGAGTTCATGGAACGCAAGTGCTGACGCAAGACAAATGACAGCTTTTGGCATCGCAAGGCATACTTCTATCAGTCCACTTGCCTCGTCGGGCTGAAGATCGGCCAGGCGATAGAGTCCGGGCTTCACCTTGACGATTTGTCCCTCGTCGACGAGCTTCAGGATTTCTCTCGTATGGATTGCACTCGCCTTCATATCCTTCATGCGAGCGTATCCCTTGTGGTCTTTGAGATATTTGATAACAGGGTTCATAGGTGCGGTTCTAATGTTCTGCACTTAATATAAAGGTGCAGAAAAAAAGAAGCAAGGGAATAATGGCCAATGTGACATAGCCTCAGGTAATGATTACCTCAGGCCGTGCTGTACAGCGGATGAGCGAAAAATGCCAACTGATTTACCTAAGGCTTTCCAAAACAGGCATACAAATCAAATCTGCGGGAAAAAGTGCAAAGTTTCTATCATGTGCAACGCGTGCCCCCGCTACGCCGGAAATGCCGATTGACCAATGTTGATCGGCATTTTCATTTCATGAACGGTTGCAGGTTCATAGCCGCGAGCCAACGATCCAAGCTCCGACAATTATTCGTCCGTTTTGAACTCAGCGTTTCCTTCCTGCTTTAGTCTCCAGCCTTTCCCGTTGCGCAGTTGCCTTTCAGCCTGAACAGTCGTACGTTAGTCAAGTATCCGCCCGTCAATGTTGTATTTCCATCTGAAGTCCCGATTCCCACCAACAGGAGCAACCAGTGATCGGGCAGACCATCTCTCACTACAAGATTCTCGAAAAGCTTGGCTGCGGAGGAATGGGTGTGGTCTACAAGGCCGAAGACACCAAGCTCAAGCGCACTGTTGCGCTAAAGTTTCTCCCACCTGAACTCACCCGTGACGACGAGGCAAAACAGCGCTTTGTTCACGAAGCCCAAGCAGCCTCCGCACTTGACCACCCTAACATCTGCACAGTGTACGAAATTGACGAGACCGATGAGCATCAGATGTTCATCTCAATGGCCTGCTACGATGGGGAGACATTGAAGTCGAAGATTGCCAAAGGTGGACTCCAGATTGATGAAGCCATTGACATCGTCATCCAAGTAGCACAAGGACTTCAGAAGGCACACGACAAAGGAATTGTCCACAGGGACATCAAGCCTGCAAATGTCATTGTCACGAGTGACGGAATTGCGAAAATCCTCGACTTCGGCCTGGCGAAACTTGGAGGACAAACACAACTGACCAAGACAGGGTCGACGCTTGGCACTGTTGCATACATGTCGCCTGAACAAGCACGGGGAGACGAGGTCGATCACAGAAGTGATATCTGGTCGCTCGGAGTTGTGCTAAATGAGATGCTGGCTGGGAAACTCCCGTTCCGTGGGGAGCACGATGCGGCGGTAATATACTCGATCATGAATGAGGATCCGCTTCCTCTTTCGAAGTCGAACGTCAATACATCGGAAGAATTACAGACGATTGTCTCTCACGCACTTGCGAAACCAAAAGAGGATCGCTATCAAACGGTAAGTGATTTTGTTGGAGATCTTCGTTCTGAACTGGACCGCATCAAAGGAAAGACACAGACTTCTGGAAGCGGCAGAAAGTCTGTATTGCCGAAAGCCTCTCGACTCAAGAAGGCGTTAGGAAATCCGCTAGTAATTGGTATCACATTGGTGTGTTTCGTTGCCATCGTCTGGATGGCTGTATCGACGTTCTTGAGGGAAAACTCGTTCAGATACGAATCGTTGGAGATTAAGAAGCTGACAAACTCAGGTGACATACTGGTAGCAGCGCTTTCGCCCGATGGACAATACGTTGCCTATTCAACAAGAGTATCCAAGGGTTGTAATCTGTATTTGAAACACATTCCATCGGCCAGCACGGCAAAGCTCTGGCAAACTGATGAAGGCAGCTTTGACGCCTACTCCGGACTAACGTTTTCACCTGATGGCAATTATCTGTACTTCATGTACGAATCTAGCTTGTGCCGACTCGCACGCTTGGGAGGTGAGCCCAAAATTATCGTGAGAGGTCGCCTGTCCCATTTTGCCATCTCTCCTGATGGAAGACGTCTGGCAATCAACAGGTTTCGGAAGTTGGTGACAATGAATGAGGATGGGAGCGACGAAAGAAAGAGCGGACTCGACTCAACCGAGAAATATTTCTACCGCGTAATTTCGAACGGTCGTGCATGGTCACCCGATGGGAGATTGATCGCGCTCAAAGGTTTTTCCGAAGATTACAAAAGAACCGGACTTATGATCCATAATCTCATCGATTCAACAGAAATTGACATTTTGAATCCTTTATGGTCAAGAATTGACAATGTGTTCTGGGCGGCGGATGCAAAGAGCCTCTTGCTAACGGGAGAGAGAACCAAGGGCGAAACATCTCAAATTTGGAATGTTTCATATCCTCAAGGTGAAGTGCGCCAAATAACGTCGGATGCAAACGGGTTCAGCGATTTGAGTGCAAGCGCTGACGGCAAATCTCTTTTGGCAATTCAATCGACATATGCAAATTCACTGTGGGTGTTGCCTTCCGGGGATGAATTCAAGATTCAGAAGGTGCCAACCGGGGAACAAATGGTACAGGGTTGGACGAGTTGGACCGCTGACAACAGGATCTTGTTCGTGACAGGGAACTCGCGAGAACATAGCCTGAAAGCCGTGTACCCCGACGGCTCGAAGCTCACGACGCTCTATAGCGATACGATTGGTTTTGCTTCAGCAAGTCGGATAGTCACCACATTCGCATCTGGGGGAGCTAAATCACGCACTTTTCTTTTCCCGCCACAGATTGCGCGGGACACTCGCACTTTCTACTTCGAATCTTTCGGATCTGGGCGCTCCAACATTTGGAGAGTCGATCTTCAAAGTGGCTCACGCCAGAACATTTATCAGGGAACATCTTTGGCCAGCATGGCATTGTCGGCAGATGAAGAATGGTTGTACATCACGAACGACAGCGTATTGTTGAAAGTTAGAAATGATGGCAAGCAGGTTGACACCATGTTTGCTGAAGTTGGAGAGGATGTGTCTGAACTACGTCTTTCGCCAGACGGGATCCGGCTTTCAAGCAGCCGCTACAATCAAAAGTTGGAGCAGTATGAAACGGTAATCGTTGATGTGAAGTCGCGCAAGTTGCTGCAGACTTTGCCAATAACATCATCGGTGGAATGGACTCCTGATGGACGGGGACTATGTCTTATCATTACAGCCAACAATGTTCCAAACATTTGGATGCAATCTCTGGCTGGAGGAAAACCGAAGCAGATCACACACTTTCCCTCAGATGAGATAGCACATTTCAGGTGGTCACCCGACGGCAAAGACCTGGCAGTGATCCGTAGATCAAATCCGTCAGATGTGTATTTGCTCACTGTTAAGAAGTAGGGCCTGATACTATTATTCCAATGTGAATTCAAAGACTCGATGCACAGTTGCAACTGCCGAAAGTAGCGGGCCCCCGCTACTGAAATGGCCGATTCTGAAAAGATTTGGCCTTTTTTTTTATGACAGCGGGTTGAACCTGCAACTTTGAGCTTCGGCGAGCCGAAAGCCATGTGAGTAGGTGCTTGAGTGCATCTGCGCGATCGATGATTGTAAAGTCCGCCAAGTGTGAAGTACCGCATAACGACAATCCCGATTGGTGAAGACCAGTCGGGATTTCTTCTTTTAGGCGTGGCGCTATCGTTCTATTTTGACCTCCGGGGTATTCTCCTGGGGCTATGGAGGTCAGGCGCTAACGGTATCCAAAACAGCTTTTGGATATTTCGCTGCGACACAGAGAAGAACGCGGGCTGCGCCTTCGGGTTTCCTTCTGCCTTGTTCCCAGTTACGGAGTGTTGCCGGGCTGATGCCGAGTAGCTCCGCAAACTTCTGCGGTGTGATCCGAAAGCACTGAAAGCCCCTGCAATCCTCCGGAATCTCATCGTCGGTATGCATCATTTGCTTTTGACCTCGAACTCCAATACGTTGGTCTTGCTGTATTAGTGGATCCATCCCCCTCAAGCACCGAACGCTAACTCATACTAGATACTATCAAGGGAACATACCTTGATCGGCCAGACAGTCTCTCACTTCAAGATCCTCGAAAAATTGGGCGAAGGCGGAATGGGCGTAGTGTATAAGGCCCAGGATATTTCGCTCGATCGTACCGTGGCTCTCAAACTACTCCCCTCGCGCACAGTCGTCACCGACGATGATAAGGCTCGCTTCTCCAATGAAGCACGCGCCGCTGCAAAGCTTGCTCATCCCAACATCGCTACTGTCTATTTATTCACGAGCAACCGGAACCTATTAAGAGCATCAGAGACGATGTCCCGACAACATTGCAGCAGGTCGTTGCGAGATGTCTCAAGAAAGATTCTGCCCAGCGGTACCGGAATATCGGGGAGCTTCAGGCTGATGTGAACAGTGTCGCGAAAGAACTTGACCAAGGCCTTCAGAAACTACAAGAGACAATGGTATGGAAACAACTAACTTATCATTGGCACACTTTTCACGGGGCAAGTCAAAAGATCAGGATTGGAATGTTCGCCGGCGACCACAGTGGGCACTTATAAAAAACACTGGGATAAGTTTTAGAGAAGACTATCCGAGATGGCAAGAATGGTGGGATAAAAACAACAAATGTTAACTAACTATTCAACCGTTATATACCATGCATAATAAAGTCCTTAATAAAATTACCGACAATAGCATTGTGCTTATTGCGCTGATGTCCATACCTCTTAATATTATAATTTACTTTGCAATCCGGGAAAGTCAATACCAACTTCCGCGATACATCCCACCGTTTTTAGGACTCACTTCAGTCGTATTTGTTTTCATCAGAAATAGAATTGGCCTTAGTTTTAAAATTTGGAGTTTCATATTTCTGCTTTTTCTCACGGGCTGTTATAGCCTTCTCTTGGGGCTAATCGATGTTGCAAGTTTGTGGTTTGTGCTGGCAATTATTTATTCGCTTTTCATTTCAAAAAAGAATGAAGCCTTATTGATATTCATTGCTTCATTTCTCGCTGTGTTGATAGTCGGCATTTTAATGATCACCAAGATTTCTTTTATCCCCTTGCAATATAATTTTCTCAATTGTCAGTTTGCATGTGTAGCCGTACGCATTTTGCATTTCTTACTTATCGGTTTGTTAGTTTACTATATCCTCAATGTGTTCTTCTCGACAATTCAAGGCAATGTTAAGGAACTACAATTAAATACTGGACATTTGGAAAATCTAAATATCGCATTGAATCGTGAGATGATTGAGAAAAAAGCTATACAGCAAAAAATGATTGATGTCGTAATTCTAACGGAAGAAAAAGAGCGCAAAAGATTAGCAAGTGATTTACATGATGGGTTAGGACCTGTCCTTGCGGCTATAAATTTATACTTCCAAGCATATATAGATGCCGCAAACAACAATAGTAAACGAGAGATCGAGTCTAAACTAAAAACTATTATTGACAATGCTATTAAGGATGTGTCAAGGATATCACATAATATCAGTCCCCATATTTTAGAAAAGCATGGGTTAATAGCGGCTTTGACAAATCTTATCACACCCATGAAAGTATGTGAAAAAATACAGTTCAACTTTGATTGTTGTGAAACGAAACGCCTTGATACTAAGGAAGAGCTGATTATTTACCGTGCAATTGCAGAGCTGATTAATAATACATTGAAACATTCCGATGCGTCACAAATATTCTTGAAATTGAAAACTGAAAACAATCTATTGAATGTATATTATGAAGATAATGGGAAGGGTTTTGATGTAGATGAGGAATTGCGAAGTAATTCCGGGATGGGTTTGAATAATATTCAAAACAGGATTAATACGTTAAATGGCAAAATCATATTTGAAAGTTCTTGTGCAAAAGGAATGAAAGCCCATCTCATGATTCCGTATATCATAAAAAATGAAAATTAATTCGATTACAATAGCAGTGGTTGATGATCACGACCTTTTTAGAGAGGGACTGCTACTTGTCCTTAACCAGATTGATGGATTTGAAGTAATTTTTGATTCCGCCGATGGCAATCAATGTATTGAATTTGTACGGCATTCAATCCCCGATGTGGTTTTAATGGATATCAATATGCCGATCATTGACGGGGTTGAAACGACTAAGAAAATTCTAAAGCTCTCACCCAATTTAAAAATCATTGCATTGTCAATGTTTGCAGACCTACTCCATTATTCACAAATGATCCATGCTGGTGTAAAGGGGTTTGTTCAGAAAAAGGCAACAAAATACGAACTTCAACAAGCGATCAATGAAGTATATAAAGGCGGTAATTATTTTAGTCAGGAAATTCTTCAAATGGTTGCCTTCCATTCTATTAATTCTTCACACAACCTGGATAAACTTACAAATAGAGAATGCGATGTTCTCGATCTTGTTTGCAAAGGATTGACCTCACAAGAAATATCGGAAAAACTTTCTATCAGCATAAAAACCGTGGAGGTTCATCGAGGTAATATTTTCAGTAAAGCTGGAGTAAGGAACACGGCCGAATTAATTATTTGGGCTGTTAAGAATAACTATTTTACGATAGGATAGAACTCTCTTTACACTTCTTCATCGCAATCAAAATACTGCAATTAAGAGTATCCCCCTATACTATTTACAGGTTTCCCCTGTTATTTAACAGATTACCAGTTCGTATTTTATTTTACAAGATTAACGCAAAAAGGTAAGATGAATATTGCCGTTATCGAACAGAATAAAATCTACAGAGAAAGTTTAGGCACAGTTCTAAATCAGATTAATGATTTTAACGTGGTATACTGCGGTGATAATTTAGATGATTTAATCCAGCATCATGAAAAGGATAAAATCGCCCTTATTCTGATTGATTATCACCTGCTGGGACAGATAACAAAATTATTCTATGATATAAAGATCATAAGCATTTCAGATTTTGATGAAATATACCCTGAGGAAAACTTATCAGCCAAAGGAATAGCCGGCGTCATTTTCAAAAATACGAGCAAAAAGGAGCTTGAGAAAAAAATAAGGCGTGCGCTATATGATAACCAAAAACATCTTGCCCCATCATTATTACACCAATACAGACCACCTCAATCGACTCAAATGAAATAACAGAAGCATTACCAATTAACTAATGGAGTTATAAAATGAAAAAAATACTACTTATTTTGGCTTTACTGAGCGCGAGTATACTTTTTGCTCAGACAGCAACACCACCAATAACTGGAAATGGATCCTCAGGAAATCCTTACCAAATTGCAACGCTGAATAACCTTTACTGGCTATCTTCGAACCCCGCTGTATGGGGTTTACATTTTAAACAGACAGCAGATATTAACGCTTCTTCAACATCAACATGGAATTGGGATCCGGGAATGGGAGGGTATAGAGGATGGTCCCCTATTGGTAACGGTTCACCCTCATTTACAGGTTCGTATGATGGAGGCGGACATACAATTGACCAGCTCTTCATAAGAGACGGTGAAGGTTTTTTCGGCGATATTTCCGGTGCATCAATCAGTTATTTAGGTCTTACGGGGATCAATGTCCAAGCACCTTCGGGTACTTTTGTTGGCGGACTCGCAGGAAAGGTTCAGAACAATTCAAATATCTCGAAATGTTATGTTTCAGGAAGTGTATCCGGCAGTGTATGTGTAGGAGGATTAGTAGGAATGAATGTTAGCTCCACAATAAGTGATTGCTATTCAACAGCATCAGTATCTGCAGCGGATCATGATGCCGGCGGGTTGGTCGGCGGCAATGGCGATAATTATTATAATACTGGCGGCACTATCAGCAACTCCTATTCAACCGGATCAGTTTATGCGCACGATAGTGGAGGTGGATTGATTGGAGGATCACCCGCAGGTTCGGTAACAAATTCTTTTTGGGATACAGAGACGTCGGGATATGCAGTAAGCAATGGCGGCGGCACAGGCAAAACAACAACGGAGATGCAAACCCAATCCACCTTTACAGGCTGGGACTTTACATCTATCTGGCAAATAAATGGGACTCATTACCCAGTGTTACGATTTGGATACACAATTTCAATCACATCAGTGAACGGAATAGTAGCTAAAAGTCCAGATCAGACCAGCTACAATTCAGGAACCGCAGTAACTTTAACAGCAACACCTGCTGACGGATATACTTTTACCAACTGGACGGAAAACGGAACAGTAGTATGGACGTTCGCGAGTTACCCATTTATAATCAGCGCCAACAGAACACTTGTTGCTAATTTCGCAATAATACCTCCGATACAATATTCTGTACTCCTGTCAAGCAGTCCTGAAATTGGGGGAACTACAACTGGTAGTGCAGTTACATTCAGTTTAGGAAGCAGTGTAACAGTGATAGCCATACCCGCTACAGGATATACATTTACCAACTGGACGGAAAACGGAACAATAGTATCGACAAACACGAGTTACACATTTACAATTAGTACCAACACAACACTTGTTGCTAATTTCGCTGTAATACCTCCGACACAATATACTGTAGCCCTGTCAAGCAGTCCTGCGAATGGAGGAACCACTAGCGGTGGTGGTACATCCAATTCGGGAAGCAGCGTAACAGTGACAGCCACACCTGCTACAGGATATACATTTACCAACTGGACGGAGGGCGCAACTGTCGTATCGACAAATGCAAGTTATGCATTTACCCTAGGTGCAAACAGGACATTGGTGGCGAACTTTGCGTCTATCCCGTACACAGTAACGTTATCCTCAAATCCATCGGCAGGGGGAACGACAAGTGGAGGCGGTACATTTAATTCGGGCTCTTCCGTGACCGTCACCGCGACACCAAGTGCCGGATATACATTTACCAACTGGACAGAGGGCGCAACTGTCGTATCGACAAGTGCAAGTTATACATTTACCATAGGTGCAAATAGGACATTGGTGGCAAACTTCGTCATTAACACCTATACGTTGACCCCAACGTCCGGAGCAAACGGAACCATTACACCGTCTACCGTTCAGATCGTCAATTACGGCGCATCATCGACGTTCACGGTCGCTCCAAGTACAGGATACCATGTAGCTGACGTGTTGGTCGACGGAGTCTCCGTCGGGGCAGTGACGAGCTATCCGTTCACAAATGTAACGGCCAACCATACGATTTCTGCGACCTTCGCCATCACCACGTTCACGATCACAGCCAGTGCAGGAACTGGTGGGGCAATCTCACCGACAGGCGCTGTCTTGGTGAACTCGGGAACCAATCAGACGTTCACCATGACACCAGGCGCAGGCTATCACGTTGCCAACGTGTTGGTTGATGGCGTATCAGCCGGTGCGGTAACCAGCTACACGTTCAACAACGTTACGGCAGCTCATACCATCGCAGCATCATTTGCCATCAACACGTACACCCTCACTACAACAGCCGGAGCGAACGGCACTGTTGCACCGGCGACCGTTCAGACCGTCAACTACGGCGCATCCTCGACGTTCACGATCGCTCCAAGTCCAGGATACCATGTAGGTGACGTGTTGGTCGACGGAGTTTCAGTCGGGGCGGTAACGACTTATACGTTTACGAACGTGACTGCAAATCATACGATCTCGGTAACATTTGCGATCAATACCTACACGCTGACCATCACAGCGACAAACGGAAGTGTTACAAAGAGTCCTAACCAGTTAACCTACAATCACGGAACGACGGTGCAATTGACGGCGATTCCCAATGCAGGGTACCAATTTGCGGGCTGGAGTGGTGACGCAACAGGATCAACGAACCCGGTCAGCGTGACGATGGACGCAAACAAAGCCGTCACCGCGAACTTTGCCGCCACAACGTCGAATACTGGATCAGTCGTGGGTGCCGGATTGATCACCTCCCCGGCCAACGCTTATCCCACCAAACCCGGTTATGGCGGAAAAGGGTATTTCGGATTTGCCGCTGGGTATGTCAAGAATAATCCGCTCCCCATCGGACTTACAACGTTTGCGCTGAAGTCGGGCGGCCTGTTCTCATCGACTGCCTTTTCGTTCCTCAGCCTTAACTATGAATCTCTGGTTTTGTCCGGGGCAGAGGTAACACTCAAGGGAGAAGGGAAAGTGAATGGTTCGGGTAGTTATGGCTTCCTCCTGTGTGCCATAGACGGTCACGCCACCAAAACCGCAGACAAATTGCGGTTCAAGATTTGGGACAAGGCCAACGGCAATGCGGTTTTCTACGACAGCCAGATGGGAGCGGCCGATGATGCGGATCCCACGGCCACAGTAACGGGAGGCGTCATCACGATTTCCAAGACGGGTGGAAGCAGCACTGCGATGGATATGAATGTTCAGCAGCTGATGGAGGATGCAGCTGCAGCCGAGATACCGACTGAGTATGCTCTACATAACGCATATCCAAATCCGTTCAACCCGTCAACGACGATCAGATTCGACTTGCCGGAGGCTGCGAAGGTCCGCCTGGTGGTGTATGATATGCTGGGACGAGAAGTAACGGTGCTGGCAGATGGTGAGCGTCCGGTCGGACAGTACGCGTTGCGGTTTGACGCCGGGAAGCTCTCGAGCGGCATGTACATCTTCCGTCTGCAGGCTGGGAATGCTTCGACAGGCTCAGCACGGAGTTTCACGCAGACAAAGAAGCTGATGCTGATGAAGTAGTATCAGGTACATCTTCAGAGTTAGGATTGAGAAAACCCCGGCCGGTTGGTCGGGTTTTTTTTTTGCGCCCGGCAGGGGGAATCATGAGCCGAACGGCAAGGGTGTCCACCGTGAGGTGTGAGCCAGTAGCTCATCCGTCCTATGGCGGAG
>Ga0208566_1000076_pt1 | contig 69781 bp, 78 predicted proteins | sample PL_2010_150m_FD_184159 | JGI IMG/M metagenome (GOLD analysis project Ga0208566, IMG submission 184159) | Freshwater microbial communities from Powell Lake, British Columbia, Canada to study Microbial Dark Matter (Phase II) - PL_2010_150m... | ecosystem: Environmental > Aquatic > Freshwater >...
GTAGCGCTTCTGCTTCTGCTTCTGCTTCTGCTTCTGCTTCTGCTTCTGCTTCTGCTTCTGCTTCTGCTTCTGCTTTTACTTCTACTTTTTTAGGTGTGGCTAAGTCTGGACCATCACTGCAATACGCAACAAAGATTCAAAAGCGGGCTGCCGATGTTGGCTTTGATTGGCCAAACGCTGATGGAGCATTTGAAAAAATTATTGAAGAATCAGCCGAGATTCGCCAAGCAGTTGCGTCTGCAAGCGACCCAGAAACGGTGCGCATGGAATTGGGAGACTTGCTGTTTAGCGTCGTCAATCTGTCTCGCCATCTTGGTCACGATGCCGAACAAGCATTGCGAGACGCGAGTGACAAATTTCGCAACCGTTTCGAACAAGTCGAACAACTGGCGTCCACTCGCGGAATCGATCTGGAATCAGCAACACTTGCCCAACTCGACGCTTTGTGGGACGAAGTCAAAAAACCTAAGATCGTTCAATGAGCAAGATCAGCAAAGTCCTTGGGCGCGAGGTTTTAGATTCGCGCGGAAACCCAACGGTAGAAGTTGACGTCACCCTCGACTCTGGTGCCAATGGCAGAGCAATCGTTCCATCTGGTGCATCTACTGGCCAGCATGAGGCGACCGAACTGCGCGATGGCGGCAGCCGCTATAGGGGCAAGGGTGTGCTCAACGCTGTTGCCAATGTCAATGGCGAAATACGTGCTGCGCTCATTGGCAAAGATGCATTTGAGCAGTCTTCGCTCGACAAATCACTGTGTGATCTCGACGGAACCCCAAACAAATCTCGCCTCGGAGCAAACGCAATACTTGGCGCAAGCTTGGCTGTGGCACATGCTTCAGCAGCCGACCGCAAGTTGCCACTGTTCCAGTCAATTGGCGGTGACGCTGCGTGTGTGCTTCCCGTACCCATGCTCAATGTGCTCAACGGTGGTGTACACGCCGACAACAATATCGACCTTCAAGAATTTATGATCATGCCAATTGGCGCATCAAGTTTTTCTGAAGGACTGCGTTGGGGCGTCGAGACATACCACACGCTCAAATCTTTGTTACACGATCGCAAACTCGTCACCGCAGTTGGCGATGAAGGTGGCTTTGCGCCAAACCTTGCGAGCAACGAAGATGCGATTGCGATTTTGGTTGACGCAATTGAAGCAGCGGGTTACAAACCAGGAATCGATATCTCGATTGCACTTGACCCTGCGATGAGTGAGCTATTTCGAGATGGCAACTATCACTTAGCCGGCGACGACAAAGTGTTGACGAGCGACCAGCTCGTGACGTGGTGGACAACACTTCTCGACAAATACCCGATCGTCTCCATTGAAGACGGAATGGCCGAAGATGACTGGGCCGGTTGGTCGCTGCTCACCAAATCATTGGGGTCACGCGTGCAACTCGTGGGTGACGATCTGTTTGTCACCAATGTAAAACGTCTGCAACGCGGCATCGACGAACACACCGCCAACAGTGTGTTGATCAAAGTCAATCAAATTGGCACCTTGACCGAAACCCTTGAAACTATTTCGCTCGCTCGCAACAATCACTACACAAGCGTGATGAGTCACCGCAGCGGCGAAACAGAAGATGCAACAGTTGCCGACTTGGCAGTTGCTACCAACTGTGGCCAGATCAAAACAGGTGCGCCAGCTCGCAGTGACAGAGTTGCAAAATACAACCAGTTGCTCCGGATCGAACAACTTCTTGGCGATCGCGCGCAGTATCTCGGCAAGCAAGCTGTAAGCCGTTAGGCATCAGCAACCGTTGTACTCCCCCATTTTGGGCGCTCCACAAGCCACAATAGAGGGGTGTCAAGTACTGATCTCCATCTCGTGCGCCATCGTGGAATACGCGCATTTGCGGTCCCCCTCACGATTCTCATCGCATTTGCACTTGCAACAACGCTCTTTGTCGTTCCAGTACGCACATGGATCAGCCAGCGACAGGTGCTGAGTGCCAGGCAGCAGGAATATGCCGCCTACGAAGACATTGTTGAAAACATGCAAGATCAAGTGGGTTACCTGCAGTCGCCTGCCGGATTGCGCGATGCCATCCGCACCCAACTCGGCTACCTCTATCCATCCGAGCGCCGTGTGCCAATGATGGACACACCCGCTTTGTCTACGACGCTTCCCGAGCGCTGGCCCTACACGATTGTTTCGACGATGATGTTTGTCAAGACGCTTCAAGCAGCGCAAGCAAACGCAAAAGGCGAGATTTCGCTGGATCCGCTACTTCCGTAGCGCATTCAATTCAGTAACCTCGTTACAAACCATCCTCCCAAAAAATTAAAGGAGTAGCAATGGCTGGAAGCATTTTAGGCAACCGCGTTCTTCGCAAAGAGGATCCAAAATTTCTCACAACTGGTGGTGTCTATGTCGACGACTTGCGCGACGAGCCATTGTTGGTTGGTGCCGTGCATGCAACATTTGTTCGATCAACTGTTGCCCACGCCAACATCACAAGCATCGATGTTTCTGAAGGCCTAATGATGCCGGGTGTCGTGGCCATCTATACCGCGCAAGATCTTGCTCTCTCACCAGTCGAGGCTTCGTTTAACCCGATGGCCAAGCGCACGCTCCTTGCAAGCGGCAAGGTTCGCTATGTTGGCGAACCAGTTGCAGTGGTGCTGACTGAACTTGCAAACCAAGGCGAAGACGCAGCCGAGCGTGTGATCGTTGACTACGACGCCCTTGAGGTTCTTGTCGATGTTGAGCAAGCAATGACATCATCAACACATATTTACGAAGAGGTCGGCAGCAACGTTGTGTTCGAGTCAACTGCTATCGGCATGCCAGACAACACGGGTGATGCATTGTTTGCAGATTGCGAAGTTGTAGTCAAAGGCAGGTTTATCAATCAGCGTGTTGCACCATGCCCCCTTGAGGTTCGTGGTGCCGCAGCCGCATGGGACAACGGCCGCTTGGTGCAATGGCTGTCGACGCAGCACGCCCAAGGTGCCCGCGACGCAATTCTTAAAGTCAACGGTCTTGAGGCCGGTCAAGTTCGCGTGATCACACCAGATGTTGGCGGAGGCTTTGGAGCAAAAATCGACGCGTACCCAGAAGATCTGTTGTTGGGCAAGATTGCAAAACAGGTTGGCAAACCTGTGCGCTGGACAGAAACACGAAGCGAGTCGATGGTGGCTCTCGGTCACGGGCGTGGCCAGATTCAATACATCACCATTGGCGGCACGCGAGCCGGAAAAGTAACCGCATATCAATTACACGCACTTCAAGATTCGGGTGCATGGGTCGATGTTGGTGCAATTCTTGCTCCTTTCATGACTAGGCCGATGGCGTCTGGCGTGTACGACATTCCTGTTATCGAAGTGCGCACCACTTCTGTTGCAACAAACACCACACCAATGGTTGCCTACCGCGGTGCAGGACGCCCCGAGGCAACGGCAGCAATCGAGCGTGCAATGGATTTGTTTGCGCTCGAAATTGGCAAAGACGTGACAGAAGTGCGACGCATCAACTTGATTCCAAAGTTTCTCGAGCCCTTCACTACTTCAATTGGACAAACGTACGACGTCGGAGACTTTGAAGGAGCGCTCGACAAAGTACTCGAGGCATCAAACTACACACAGCTTCGCAAAGATCAAGTTGCGCGCCGTGCGAGTGGCGCTACCAAACAGCTCGGTATTGGTGTCAGTGTGTATGTCGAAATCACAGCAGGAACTTCGTCTGGCGAATATGGCAAGGTTGAGATTCTTCCAAATGGTCGCGCAATTGTGTACACCGGCACTTCACCGCACGGACAGGGTCACGTGACTTCGTGGTCAATGTTGGCAAGTGACGAAACCGGAATTCCGATGGAGATGATCGATGTCGTGTGGGGCGACACCGATGCGGTTCCCTCGGGTGGCGGAACAATGGGTTCACGTTCATTGCAACAAGGTGGTGCAGCAGTGCATCAGGCATCCAAAGAACTCGTTGAGCAAGCCCGCAAGCATGCAGCACGGTTACTTGAAGCAATTGAAGACGACGTAGTGTTCGACAAGTTCACTGCGGCTTTTCACGTCGCTGGCACTCCTGCAGTTGCAAAGACGTGGGCCGACATCTCGAGCGCACTTGCCACCGATGGCGGCCTCATTCAAGAATCAAACTTCGTGTCCAACGGTGCAACATTTCCTTTCGGTGCACACGTATCGGTTGTGGAAGTCGACACCGAGACTGGCAAAGTCACTCTGATCAGACACGTTGCGTGCGACGATGCTGGTCGAGTGATCAACCCACTTATTTTGGATGGCCAAATACATGGCGGCATCGGACAAGGTGCGGCACAGGCGCTGTTGGAAGAAGTTCGCTATGACACTGACGGCAATCCGATCACATCAAACTTTGCCGACTACGCATTTATCTCCGCAGCCGAATTACCAAGCTTCCAGGTCATCCATATGGAGACGCCAACACCGCGCAACCCACTTGGAGCAAAAGGCATCGGCGAGTCGGGCACCATTGGCTCTACGCCTGCTGTGCAATCGGCAGTAATCGATGCGCTCTCACACTTGGTCGTGCGTCACATCGATATGCCGGCCACGCCAGAGCGTGTGTGGTCAGCAATCAATGCAGCGCGATAACGCGCACAACATTTCTCCGACAAAGCTTGTGATCGATATCTGTCATACAGTTAGTGCATGAATTCATCTGCTGACCCAATTGTTGCCCAAGACCTCGTTCGCTATTTTGGCGATGTAAAGGCTGTTGATGGCATCAACATCACCGTGAAGACTGGCGAAATTTTTGGCTTTCTCGGCCCCAATGGAGCCGGAAAATCAACAGCGGTGCGCATGCTCACCACACTTTTGCGCCCCACCTCTGGCACAGCAACCGTTGCGGGGTTCGATGTCGCAAAACACCCCGATGAGGTGCGACGCAGAATTGGTGTTGCGCTTCAAGACGCAGCAATCGATCCGCTGATGACCGGCACCGAATTGCTTCGCTTGCAAGCGGTGCTGTACGGAATACCCCAATCGCAGATGAAAAACCGTGCGAGCGAGTTGCTCGAGCGAGTTGGTCTCACAGCAGCAGCAGATCGTCGCGTTGGCACGTATTCGGGTGGCATGCGCCGCCGTCTCGACTTGGCACTCGCACTCATTCACCAACCAACCGTGTTGTTTCTCGATGAACCAACGACAGGTCTTGATCCGATGAGCCGCATGTCGCTGTGGGAAGAAGTGCGCAGGCTCAATAGCGAGGGCACCACTGTCATGTTGACTACCCAATATTTGGAAGAAGCCGATCAACTCGCAGACCGCATCGCGATCATCGACGCAGGAAAGATTGTGCGAGAAGGAAAACCGCAAGATCTCAAGGCAGGTGTCGGATTTCCAACGCTGCTCATCACCGTTCCATCCGATCAGACTGAGCGCGCCAAAGCCGTGCTTGCCACTTTCGGTGAGATTCGCCCAACCGCCGAGGGTTCTCTTGGTGTTGGATTGCGCGGCGGCGCAAATGTCGTCACCGACGTTGTGCGCCAACTCGACGAAGCATCAGTACGCGTGCAACACCTGGAAGTCAATGAGCCAAGCCTTGACGACGTATTTGCAGAAGCAACTGGCCACCGCCTTGAGGGTGCCAAGGCATGACAGCTGAAACAACGGTGCGCAGCCGGCAGCTCTCTGTGCGTCAAACAGTTGCGATGGCCAAGCGGTCAACGCTCGAGATCGCACGGCAACCAGCGCTCATTGCGCCAAGCATGTTCTTCCCCATATTTTTTGCAGTACTCAGCGCTTCAAGTTTCAGCAAAACCACATCGATACCGGGTTTTCCAAAAGTCGAGTCGTTCATGCAGTTCACACTTGCATCAACTGTTGTTCAAGGAGTGTTGTTTGGTTCGGTAACTGGCGCTGCGGCGCTTGCTACCGACATCGAAAATGGTTTCTTTGATCGTTTGCTGCTTTCGCCAACAACGCGCACCGGAATTTTGTTGGGTCGCCTTGCTGGCGGTGCGCTTTTCGGGTTGTTTCAGTCTGCATTTTTTCTTGCCGTGCTCGTTCCTTTTGATGCACCGATTTCTGCCGGAATACCTGGCGCGCTTGTAATGATCTTGTCGGGCGGCATCGTCTCGCTTGCCATCAGCGCCATCATGTCATCCGTTGCTATTCGCACAGGCTCTGCCGAAGCGGTACAAGGCACTTTTCCATTGTTGTTTGTATTGCTGTTCTTTTCTAGCGCCTTCTTCCCCCGCGAGACAATGAGCGGTGCCTACAAGCGGGTAGCCGACCTCAACCCAATTTCATATCTTGTTGAGGGTCTGCGCGCGCTTGTGCTCGAAGGGATTTCATTTTCTGCTGTAGCACGATCGCTGTTAGTGCCAACCGCAATTTGTATTGCCGCAATTTTGTTTGCGCTCACAGAGCTTCGACGAAAGTTGGCCGCACGATGAGCATCACCACCATGCGCAGTTCTCGCGGGCTCGCCTTGCGCGGAGTTCGCAATCTTCGCCGTTTGCCCTCTGCATTTTTCCCCTCAATGGCAATGCCGGTGTTCACGATGATTGCATTTGCCGGAACCTTTTCGGCAATCACACAGCTGCCCGGATTTCCAACCGATCGATCTGTCAATTGGTTCATGCCGCTCGGTATTTGTTTCGGTGCAGCATTCTCCGGCATCGGACTCGGGTTTTCCACTATTCGAGACATCGAGACGAAGTTTTATGATCGATTGTTGATGTCGCCTGTTCCACGTCGCGCTCTCATCATTGGCCCCTTGCTCACGGCATGGGTGCGAATTGCCATATTGTGCGCATTTGTTATTCCGATGGGAATGCTGCTGGGTGTTCGCTTTACGAGCGGACTACTTGGCTTATTTACGCTCGTCATCGCTGCAGTTGGCGTCTCGACCATCTCGCTCGGCTGGGGTCTTGGCTTAGCTTTTAGATTTCGCGATATGCGTGGTGCTGCAGTAATGCAACTCACCATGTTTGTTGTGCTCTATCTCTCGACAGCACAGATGCCACTACCGCTGATGCATGGCTGGTTGCACAACGTTGCGCGCATCAATCCAGCAACCAATATTTTGCGACTCGCACGCCAAGGTCTTGTGCTTCCAACATCTGCCGACTACATGAGTTGGCACAACACCTTCGGTGGATTAATTGCAATTGCCGGCATGGCGACACTGACACTTGTGTTTGCACGACGCGGTCTCGACAAGCTCAACAAATAGTCGGTTATTGTTTAAGCACCATGTTCACATCATCGATGCGCCGACGCTGCACAGCATTTGTTGTTGCAGGGCTTCTCGTTTTGCTTGCATCCCCTGCACAGACATTTGCGCACGACGTTTCGCCCAGCAAACAAACTGTTCCTACTTCGGCAAAGTTGTCAATTTCGAGCGCAAAATTTAGTCGAGCCGCAGTTGTGGTACTCAAAGGTGGCACCCTCACCTTGATCAATACCGACGACATTGCCTACCGAATCAAGATTGGGGCCACGTTATTGGTCGTTCCTGCCAAAGGTTCAAAGACCGTTCCGTTGCCGCAGCGCGGAACATTCTCCATTACCTGCGCCAAAGCCCCTACTTTGCGCGCGACAATTACCGTTAAGTAACCCCGTCCTCCAGCCAGTAGACCACCCCGTTCACCGCTGAGTTCTCCGCCGAACTCCCGTCTCCGTTAGACAAGACCCTGCTCTATGAGGCAGGATGTCGTCAAGCAAACTCACAGTGCACCGCACTAGTGGAATGGGGGAACAACAGCATGGTTGATATCACAGTCAGCATCACTGTCAATGGCACAAGCCAAGAAAAAGATGTAGAGCCTCGAACACTGCTCGTACATTTTTTGCGCGATCAACTGCAACTCACGGGCACAAACATCGGTTGTGACACATCGAGTTGTGGCGCCTGCACCGTGCATCTCAACGGCGAAGCAGTCAAGAGCTGCACTGTTCTCGCAGTACAAGCAGACGGTGGGACGGTGACAACCATCGAAGGACTGAGCAAAGACGGCGTGATGCATCCAATGCAACAAGCATTTATGGAAAACCACGGACTGCAGTGTGGTTACTGCACACCGGGAATGGTGATGGCATCGATTGGTTTACTCAATGAAAATCCAAATCCAACAGAAGAAGAAGTCCGACTCGGCCTCGAGGGCAACCTCTGTCGCTGCACCGGATATCACAACATTGTGAAGTCGGTGCTCGCTGCGGCGAAGAAATAGGAGACGGTCATGACAATGACAGACAACCGCCAAAATACCGTGATCGGTACGAGGCAACTACGTCGCGAAGATCCTGCCCTCTTGACTGGTGAAGCAAAATTCACCAACGATCTCAATTTGCCAGGTGCATTGCATCTTTCAATCTTGAGGTCTCCACATGCACACGCAAAAATTGTGAGCATCAATACAGCAGCGGCCAAATCCTCACCTGGCGTTGTTGCCGTGTACACCGGCGCAGAGTTGCAGTCACAGTGGGCTGGCCCAATGCCATGTGCATGGCCGGTCACTGCAGATATGAAAAACCCACCGCACTTTCCTCTTGCAGCAAACAAGGTGTGTTACGTCGGTGACGGTGTGGTTGCGGTGCTTGCAACAAGCGAAAGTGCATCACGCGATGCGCTCGACCTCATTGAAGTGCAATACACAGTTCTCAAAGCCGTTGTTGACGTCGAAGAAGCACTCAGCGATGCCAACATTATCCACGAAGACTTGGGTACCAACAAGAGTTACACCTGGAATTTGAAAATTGAGGCCACCGAGGGTTGCGTCGAAGAGGCATTTCAAAATGCCGCGTTCAAAGTCAGCGAGCGCTACGTGCAGCAGCGTCTATTGCCAATGGCCATGGAGCCACGCGCGGTTGCCGCAGTGCCACAACCATTTGGTGGCGACATCACGCTCTATTCGTCTACCCAGATACCCCACATTCTCAAAGTGATGGCCGCGCTCACACTCGGTATTCCCGAGCAACAAGTGCGCGTGATTGCGCCAAGTGTTGGCGGCGGGTTCGGATCAAAACTCGATGTGTATGCCGAAGAGTTGTTGTGCATGGCGCTTGCGCGCAAACACGGCCTGCCCGTACGTTGGGTTGAAGAGCGCAGCGAAAACTCGATGGCCACCATTCATGGTCGTGGACAAGTGCAGTATGTCGAACTTGCCGCCGACAAAGGCGGCAAGCTCACTGCGGTTCGCGTACGCATCAAAGCCGACATGGGTGCATATCTGCAATTGGTCACGCCTGGCGTGCCCATCTTGGGGGCGTTCTTGTATGCGGGCGTCTACGACATCCCGCACGCTTACGACTTCAGTTGCGATGGCATCTTTACTACCCTCACGCCAACCGATGCATACCGAGGTGCTGGTCGTCCAGAGGCAACGTACGCCATCGAGTCGGCAATGGACGCACTTGCGCGCGAAATGAATATCGATCCACTCGAGTTGCGCAAGCGCAACTTCATTCAAAAAGAGCAGTTCCCATATCTCGCATTTAGCGGTCTTACATACGACTCTGGCGACCACTTACAGGCCGCCGAAAAAGCTGCGGGTCTTGCCGACTACGTAGGTATTCGCGCACAACAAGCAAAGCAAAATGTTCCGGGTGCCAAAAAACGACTGGGCATTGGTATGAGTTCGTACTTCGAAATGTGTGGTCTAGCACCGTCTCGTGTACTCGCCTCGCTCAACTATGGCGCTGGTGGCTGGGAAGCAGCAACCGTGCGCGTGTTGCCAACGTGCAAAGTACAAGTTGTAACAGGCACCTCGCCACACGGCCAGGGACACGAAACTTCGTGGGCCATGATTGCATCCGAAAAACTTGGTATTCCGCAAGAAGATATCGATGTGCTGCATAGCGACACTGCAATTTCTCCACTTGGTCTCGACACCTACGGTTCGCGCTCGCTTCCTGTCGGTGGCGTAGCAATTGCCGGAGCATGTGACAAAGTCATCGACAAGGCTCGGCTCATTGCTGCGCACCAACTCGAGTGTTCTGCCGATGACCTCGAGTTTGCCGGTGGCGTGTTTAGCGTCAAAGGTTCGCCAGACCGAGCAGTTCCGATGGCGGCAATTGCATTTGCAGCATTCACCGCTCACAACTTGCCAGATGGTCTCGAGCCAAACCTCGAAGCGCAGTACACCTACGATCCGCCAAACTTTTCCTGGCCATTCGGCACTCACATGTGCGTTCTCGAAGTCGACACCGAAACTGGTCAGATCGAGATACTCAAATACGTTGCCGTTGACGACTGTGGAGTACAGATCAACCCACTCATCGTGGAAGGTCAAGTACACGGCGGAGTGATACAGGGCCTAGCCCAGGCACTATTTGAAGAGGCTGTATACGACACAGATGGCAACTTGAAAACAACAACACTTGCCGAATATCTGGTGCCAGCCGCAAGCGATGTTCCATCAATCACCACTGCCCACACCGTCACTCCTTCACCGACAAATCAACTTGGCGTGAAGGGAATAGGCGAAGCCGGCACTATCGGTGCTGCGAGCACGGTGATCAACGCAGTAGTTGACGCCTTGTCTGGCGTTGGCGTTACGTATATGCCAATGCCCGCATCACCACAAAATGTGTGGCGCGCAATTCAATCAGCAGCCAAAGCAATGTAACTACGAAATCATTCAAGGGAGCACATCGTGATACCAGCAGCATTTGACTACAAGCGAGCATCTTCAGCAGCCGAAGCGATTTCGCTTGTCGGGCAATACGGCGACGATGCCAAGTTTTTGGCAGGTGGCCACAGCCTTTTGCCATTGATGAAACTTCGTCTCGCCCAGCCTGCGATGCTCATCGACATTGGTCGCATCAAAGATCTTTCGTACATCAAAGACGGCGGAGACCACATTGCTATTGGTGCACTGACTCGGCATATGGATGTCGAGAAATCGGCACTCGTACTCAAAGAAGTGCCACTGCTCGCCCATGCTGCCGGTCATGTGGGTGACGCTCAGGTTCGCCATCGCGGAACCATTGGTGGATCACTTGCACACGCCGACTCGGCAAGCGACCTTCCAGCCACCACCCTTGCACTCGGGGCAACATATGTTGCGCAAGGCCCAAAGGGCGAGCGACTCATTGCCGCAGCCGACTTCTACAAAGGCTTCCTTGAAAGCGCGCTCAAGCCAGATGAAATGCTGACCGAAATTCGTGTGCCAAAAATGAATGGTGCAAAGTGGGGTTTCGAAAAGTTCAATCGCCGTGCCCAAGACTGGGCCATTGTTGGCGTGGCAGCATGGCGCAACAAAGATGCATCCGGTGTCGCACTCGTCAATATGGGCAGCACACCAATTTTGGCAACAAGTGTCTCGGCAGCTCTCAAGTCTGGTGCATCAGTGGCAGACGCAGCAGAACTCGCATCAGCCGAAGCTGAGCCACAGAGCGACCTCAACGCATCGAGCGAATACCGCGTGCACTTAGCCAAAGTGCTTGTGCGTCGCGCTCTCGAAAAAGCGTCGGCATAACGATTTCGCTAAACTTCTCAACCTGTCAGTCGCAACCTTTCTTCGGCGTAAACCAACACGCACGCGAGTAGTTGCTATTGCGCTGTATCTAGCGCTGTTTGCATGGTCAATAGAACGGTTTGGTTTACCAGTCGATCGCATTGCGGTCACAGGATGGGTGCTCGTCGCATTTATTTTTGCCAACGTTGGCAAGGCATGGAAAGACCAATTTGCGATGTTGCGCGACTGGTCGATCTTTGCAGGCATGCTGTTTGCTTACGAATACAGCCGAGGTCTCTCCGATCAATTGGGTCGTCCCATCTCCTATTTGGCAGTTCGCAACTTTGACCGCGCACTCTTTTTTGGCACAGACCCAAATGTGTGGATGCAGCAGCACCTCAATATTTCGAAAGTTCTCAGTTGGTACGAATACCCGCTGGCTGTCACCTACATGACGCACTTTATTTTGCCTCCCGGCGTAGCCGTGGTGTTGTGGTGGTTTAATCGCGACGAATAGGTGCGCTATGTGCGCCGACTGAGCATCTTGTTCTTTTTGTCATGCGCCACATTTGCAGCATTTCCAGTTGCACCACCTTGGCTCACAGCCAAACAGGGTTACATTGCTCCGATACAGCGCATTACTGCACGCGCATGGTCGCACATGGGCATCAAGTCGGTGAGCAAAGTGTTTGATCGCGGTACCGCCATCACCAATCCGTATGCGGCAATGCCTTCGTTGCATGCGGCGTGTGCGCTCTTAGTGGTGGTGTTCTTCTTCCCCTATTTGCCAAAGTGGATGCGAGTCGTGTCGCTTGCATTGCCAGCAAGTATGGCTATTTGTCTTGTCTACTTCGGCGAGCACTATGTTGCCGACATTTTGGCCGGCTGGCTCTATGTCGGCATTGCTATCTGGATTTCATCCAAATGGGAACAACGAAATTCTGGCGCGATAAAAAATCTGCGCGCGCGTTAAAGAGTAATTTGTGCCGACGTGCGCGATGCGATGTATGGCTTGAAATACTTTGCACGAATCTCGTTGTGAGAGACATCTTCGTCATACTGGCGCCACCCATCCACATCGTCAAAGGTTGCAACGATCAGGTAGTCGGCATTGACTGCTGTTGAAATGCCCAAGTCTGGGCCACAGTTGTATTCACGCACTGAAGAAATTTGTGACACCATCTCGTTCAACACAGTCGAAACGGTTTCGGCATAGTTCGGCGGCACCTGGTCATTCCATGTGATTGCTACGACATGCTGCAGCATTACAACAAACCTCCATATGATCCGCCATCGACTTGCAAACTTGCGCCGGTCACAAACTTTGCTCCCTCGCCACACAAAAACGCGACTACCTGACCGAAGTCGCGTGGGCTACCCACCACACCGGCAGGAATACCAAGAGCGACAGCATCTGGCGTTGCACCATACAACTGCGTGATTCGATTGGTCGCATGAATGCCTGGCTGCACAGTGTTGACCGTGACACCATCTTGTGCAACTTCGCGCGCAACGGTTTTCAAGAATCCTGTCACGCCTGCGCGTGCAGTGTTAGACAAAATCAAGTTGGCCATTGGCTGACGCACGGCGACCGACGTAATAGCAACGATGCGCCCCCACCTGCGTTCTTGCATGCCCGGCAATACTTCTTTGCACATGCCAATTACCGACAACAAGTTTTGCTCAAGAGCTGCAGGGTATGCATCTAAATCTGTTGACGCAAAATTTCCAGCCGGTGGTCCGCCACCGTTTGCCACCAAAATATCGATGTGTCCAAGTAGTGCGGTGGCTTCGCGCACAAATTGGGCCCCGCCCCCACCCGTCGAAACATCGGCAACAATACCGATGCAATCGTTACCGATAGTTTTTGCTGCTTCGGCCACGCGTGCAGCATCACGGCTACAAATAACTACACGTACTCCCTCATTGGCAAGCGCCTGCGCAGTGGCAAAACCCAAGCCACTAGACCCGGCTGCAACCGCTGCTGTTCGTGTACCAATCCCCAGATCCATAGCCCAAAACGCTACTGCTACTGGTGCTAACTTGGTGCCGTTAGGTGGTGAGAAACCCCATGAGTGGGTATCAAGAAGACGAACGCTTTTTGGACGCGATCGCTGATGCCGAGCCGTATCCGTATTGGATGGAGGATGTCGACGAACCCGACTCCAATCCGATGCTCGTACGTGACGACTCGTGCGACTTGTGCATTGTCGGTGGTGGCTACACAGGGTTATGGACAGCGATCTTGGCCAAAGAACGCAATCCATCTGCAGATGTCATCCTGATCGACTCGCACGAAGTTGGTTCGGCCGCAAGTGGTCGCAACGGCGGCTTTATGGATTCAAGCCTGACGCACGGAATCGCAAATGCGCAGGCTCGATTTCCTCAAGAAGTTGGCTTGCTCGAAGACTTGGGTTTAGAAAACCTCAATCAAATTGAGGCAGCAATTCGTCGCTACAACATCGACTGCGACTTCGAGCGCAATGGTGTGATTGAAATAGCAAGCACGCGTCATGCTGCCAACTATCTCGAAGAGATGCGCGAAGACTACGAACAATTGGTTGAGTTGGGTCACAAAGTTGAATGGCTCGATCAACAGGCAGTGCAACGCGAAGTTGCATCGCCAATTTTTACTGGCGGCATGTGGTGCAAAGACACTGCAGCACTCGTTGATCCTGCACGCCTCGTGTGGGGTCTCAAAAGTGCAGCCGAAAGCCTTGGCGTGCGCATCTTTGAAGACACTCGCGCAACAGGCCTTGATTACTCGGGCAGCGGTGTCTCTGTAGAAACTGCGCTCGCCGATATCAAAGCCAACCATGTTGCGCTTGCCACAAATGCGTTTAAGCCGCTTCTCAAGCGCATGCGCAACTACATCGCGCCGGTATACGACTACTGCCTCGTTACCGAGCCACTCAACGCGCAGCAACTCGACAGCCTGGGTTGGAAAAATCGTCAAGGTTTATCTGACATCTCCAATCAGTTTCACTACTACCGACTCACTGCCGACAATCGCATCTTGTGGGGAGGCTACGACGCAATGTATTTCTTTGGTGGAAAAATGAGCGTTGATTTGGAATCTCGTCCAGAGAGTTGGGCGAAATTGTCACAACACTTCTTCGAAACATTTCCCCAACTCGAAGGCGTCAAGTTTTCACACGTGTGGGGCGGCGCCATCGATACATGTAGCCGATACAGCGTGTTTTGGGGACAAGCCATGCGCGACCGAGTTGCCTACGCCATTGGTTACACCGGCCTTGGCGTGGCCAGTTCACGATTTGGTGCCGAAGTCATGCTCGATTTGCTCGACGGCCACAAGACTCCGGCCACTCAAACCAAATTCGTGAAAAGCAAACCCTTGCCGTTTCCGCCAGAGCCATTTCGATTCATTGGTATTCAGACCACTCGCTGGGCGCTCAACCGCGAAGACCGCACCGGCAAGCGCAACCTCTGGCTGCGCACACTCGATCGACTTGGTTTGGGCTTCGACTCCTAACCCCGATGCCCCTACAGTAAGACGATGAGTTTGCACGCGTTCACATCGGTTGCACAAGTGCGAAATGCACTTGGTGGTCAGAATTACTTGGCCGATGAAGGTCTAGCAACGGCAGTGTTTTTGGCACTCTCGTTGAAGCGACCACTGTTGCTTGAAGGCGAAGCTGGTGTTGGCAAAACCGAATTGGCAAAAGTCATTGCCGCAATGACAGGCGGCGAACTGATTCGCTTGCAGTGCTACGAGGGCATTGATGCATCTCAGGCTGTGTACGACTGGGACTACTCGCGCCAACTCTTGCACTTGCGCGCAGCCGAAGCATCGGGTGAAGCCAAATCCAAAGACACTTCGCTCCTTGAAAGCGAGTTGTACAACGAACGATTTTTGATCAAGCGTGCACTATTGCGCGCCATCGACAACCGCACCACTCCTGCGGTGCTCTTGATCGACGAGATCGACAGAGCCGACGACGAGTTTGAGGCATACCTTCTCGAAATCTTGTCCGATTTTCAAATCACCGTTCCCGAACTCGGCACATTTAGTGCAACTACCCCGCCAATCGTGGTCCTCACATCAAACCGCACGCGCGATGTGCACGATGCACTGAAGCGTCGGTGTTTGTATCACTGGGTCGAACACCCAAATTTTGAGCGCGAGGTTGCCATCGTGCGCTTGCGTGTTCCACAAATTGCCGAATCGCTTGCACGCCAAGTTGCCGCCGCAGTCGAGGCCATGCGTGGGCTCAATTTGTACAAACCGCCGGGTGTTGCCGAAACCATCGATTGGGCAACAGCGCTTGGTCAACTAGGGATTCTTGAACTCGATGAAACCAGCGTTGCCGCAACACTTGGCACAGTGCTCAAGTATCGCGAAGATCACGAACGTGTGCGCGAAACGGGCATAGCCGATCTTGTGAAACAAGCGTTCGACCGCGGCTTGTCGCACAACTAAGAAAACACACCCATGTCGACAGCAGCGATGCACATTGCTGGCTCATCGGCAGATGAAATGGCGGTTTCGTTTGCGCGCGTTTTGCGCGGCGCGGGCATCAGCGTGCCCATCGATTCGGTGATTACGTTTGTGCAAGCTCTCGATGTTGTGTCGATGACCAAGCGAAACGACGTGTATTGGGCCGGGCGGGCCACCTTGGTGCATCGACCAGAAGATCAGCAACTCTTCGACAGAGCATTTGCGGTTTTCTGGGAGCACCACAATGCGACCGACACCGATGAAGACGGACCGCCACAAAAAATCACGCTGTTGCTCGACGACGAAGATGGTCAAGACAAAAACAAAGATGATGACGCGAACAATGCTGATGACGACAATCAAACAATGCAATTGCGCTTTACTGCAAACGAGTCTTTGCGCAATAAGGATTTTGCAAACTACACCGACGAAGAATTGCACGAATCACAGAAGCTCATGCATCAACTTCGTCTCGCTGGACCTCCCCGACAATCATTGCGCCTCACACATGCAAAACGAAGTGGTTCACGACACGACTTGCGTCGCACTGTTCGCGCATCACTTGCCTTTGGTGGCGAGTCTGCACGACTGCATTGGCGCAAACCAAGTGAGCGCCAACGCCGACTCGTTGTGCTTCTCGACATCTCGGGCAGTATGGAGCCATACGCCAGAGCGCTTCTTCGCTTCATGCACGCAGCCGTTGTTGGCAGACAGCGCGTTGAAGCATTTACATTTGGCACACGCCTCACTCGTTTGACAAAAGAACTGAGTAGCCGCGACCCAGACAGGGCACTTACCCGCGCGGCTGCACAAGTGCCCGACTGGAGCGGAGGCACGCGCCTAGGCGAAAGCCTGCGCCGATTTAATGCAACATGGGGCGTACGCGGAATGGCCCGTGGAGCAATTGTCGTAGTGCTCAGCGATGGTTGGGACAGAGGCGACCCCGAAGTACTTGCGGAACAGATGCAGCGCTTGCAGCGAGTTGCTTTTCGCGTGGTGTGGGTCAACCCGCTCAAAGTCACCCCGGGTTACGCTCCACTCGCCCGCGGAATGGCTGCTGCGCTTCCATTCGTTGACGACTTTGTAGAGGGCCACTCCATACAGGCCCTCGAGCATCTCACTCGAGTGATTTCTCGCGATTGACTAGTACCTATGCGCGAACTTCTCAATGACATCGAGCGCTGGCAACAGGCTGGCAAACAGATTGCTATTGCTCGCGTTGTCGACATCGAGGGCTCTGGTCCCCGCGATCCGGGCGCCGCTATGGCTGTCAATGAAGACGGAGAAGTAGTTGGCTCGGTGAGTGGTGGGTGCGTCGAAGGCGCAGTGGTTGCTGAGGCACTCGAGATATTGCGCGGCGACAAACAACCCCGGCTTGTCAAGTTTGGTTACTCAGATGACGAAGCATTTGCGGTAGGTCTTACATGCGGCGGAATTATTCATCTGTTCATCTCGCCGCTCAACTGGTAAAACATGTCGCTCAAACCCATGTCGCTTTACCCAATTTTTGCCGAACGAGTTCGCTCAAACATTCCGGTAGCACTCGTCACCGTTATCGATGGTCCCAACATCGGCGCGATGATGCTTGTGTCACCGTCTACCGAGGCTCTTGGCACACTTGGCGACAACGAACTCAGTCGCATTGTTGCTCGCGATGCGCTTGGCGAAGTAGAGGCCGCACGAACCGGCGTGCGCCATTATGGCCCGCAGGGGCAAACAACTCCCGAAGACTTGGTCGACACTCCAACAGTGCGCGTATTTATTGAAGCGTTTTCGCCACCACCAATAATGTGGATTTTTGGAGCAGTCGACTTCACAGCCGCACTCGCAAAAGTTGCAAAAGTGTTGGGCTACTACGTGGTGGTCTGTGATGCTCGCGAAGTGTTTGCAACTCGCCGTCGCTTTCCTATGGCCGACGAAGTTTTGGTTTCGTGGCCGTCACCACTCTTTAGTGATCGCGGGCATGCACTCACCTCTCGCGATGCAGTATGCATTTTGACCCACGACCCAAAGTTTGACGTGCCTGCTGTGCAGGGCGCACTTGCCACAAACGTTGGCTATATCGGTGTGATGGGTAGCCGTAAAACTCACGCCAAGCGTCTTGAACGACTTGCCGAAGTGGGCATTACGAGTGCCGATCAATTGGCGCGACTGATGTCGCCAATCGGTCTCGATATCGGTGCGCGCACGCCGGAAGAAACTGCAATCTCCATTGTTGGCGAAATTATTGCACGTCGCACGGGCCGCGGAGCGCCGTCACTTCGCGATAGCGACGGACCAATTCACAAATAGTTTTAGATCAATGGATTTGCGTATTTCACCCAAGAAGTGACTCGATCATTCATCATTTGCAATTCAACACTCCTGCCCGAATACGGTGTTTGCAAGACAGCGCTTTGCACACCTAGATACATTGCAATGTGACCGGGTCGCCAGATCAAGTCACCAGGTTGCGCTTCTTCCACTTTCACACGAGTCGCGCTCGCAAATTGTGCTGTTGAACCGTGCGTCATGTCAACACCTACTTTGCCCCACGCAAATGCGACAAGACCAGAGCAATCAAACGCCACATCTTCAATTGCCGAATTTAATTTGTAGGGCACGCCAAGTTGCGTAAGACCGTTAATCAAAGCACGCTGGTGCACCAAGTCTGCACTCAACCACGCTCGTTGCATTGTTCGCACATCTACTCCCAAAAAGATTGCTGCTTGTTGAGCAATATCGGCAACATAGGCACTAAACACTTCGTTCCGGTCTGCAGTACTCAATGTCAAATACGAATCAAAAACCTCAATAGCAATTTGTGCAGACTCAGCGATCACTCGCTCTTGTGCACTTGGCATTGGCTTGGCCAACGCTGTTGTCGGTGTTCCAAAAATCGCTACTGCGATTGCCATCACCGTCACAACAGCCACGAGTCCGAAACTTGTCCACCTCAACCGCACAGCACGCCCTGGTGCTCGAGTGCCTGAATGGCTATTGCTATTGCTATGGATAGAGAGATCTGGTGGGGTCATAGTTTGGGGGGTGACACGGTGGCCCTGACTCGACCGGGGGGCGGTGGAGTTCACGGGGGCGAAAACTCGCCATATGTCAACTGTGTAACAGTTTATGTCATCTAACTGTAATATTTGGGGATCTCCTCAAACCCAAGTAGACATTGGGTATGACAGGGTCACTCACCGTTGCCGTAGTGCTTGCTGCAGGCAGTGGCGCCAGGTTTGCAGGATCGACCCACAAGCTCCTGAGCGAGGCTCAGGGACGCCCTGTGTATCACTGGGCAGTCGAGTCGGCCATTGAGGCAAGCATCGGACCAGTCGTGGTGGTGACGGGCAAAACGCCGCTTCCGCTCGATTTTGCAATGAGTTCGCAGGCCCATTCCTCGCTTGGCTTGTGGGGTCAGCCTCACTCAATCGAAAACCCAAACTGGTCGACCGGCATGGCAAGTTCGGTGCAGTGCGCCATCGCCTACGCCGCATCGCTCGGTGCGCAATCAGTGGTGATCGGACTCGGGGATCAACCGTGTGTACCACCCAGCGCATGGCAACTCGTTGCCAGCAGCACTGCCCCACTTGCAGTTGCAACATACGACTCCAAGCGTGGCAACCCTGTCAAGTTGCATGCAGAAATGTGGTCTCTGTTGCCAACAAGCGGCGACGAAGGCGCGCGACATTTGCTGCGCTCTCATCGTGAACTTGTTGAAGAAGTATCCTGTTTAGGGTCGGCAATCGACATTGACACGATCGAAGACCTCGAACAAGCAAGCCAGCTCATTATCAAATCTCGGAGAACTCACTAATGGATCTGAATCACGAATTCATTGTCAATGTGCCCGTCAACGACGCATGGGTCATTCTCACCGACCTCGAGCGCATCGCGCCCTGTCTGCCAGGCGCACAACTCACCGAAGTCGAAGGCGACACCTACCGCGGTCAAGTCAAAGTCAAGGTTGGACCAATTGTTGCTCAGTTCAAGGGCCAAGCAAGTTTTGTTACTCGTGACGACGCCGCACACAGAGCATCGCTGAAAGCAGAAGGCCGCGACACCACTGGCAAGGGCACCGCGTCAGCAACGATCACTGCCCAACTCACTGCAGTGACACCAACATCCACAAAATGTTCTGTTGTTACCGACCTCACCATCTCGGGCAAAGTTGCACAATTTGGGCGAGGCGCACTTGCCGACGTGAGCGACAAACTGCTCGCCCAGTTTGCCGAAAATCTCAATCAGTTGATCACCAGCGCGCCGGCTGCTACAACTACAACAACACCTGCAGCTGCAAGCCCAGAAATTCGCAAGATTGAAAGTGCCGAAGTTGCCCCACTCGATCTACTGGGTACTGCAGGTGCACCGATCTTGAAGCGCGCAATTCCCGCTGTCGTTGCATTGATAGTGATTGTGATCGCCGCGATCAGAATTCTCTAAGCATGGATCCCGCCGACAAGGCCAGAGTCGGCGAGCTCTTAGGTCGTATTCCACAAGGCCAATTTGAGATTGTTGTGCGCACCAAAAGCGGCGACCCAGTTGTGTTGCGCAACGCGCCATTTCTCGACGACGGCACCCCGATGCCCACGCGTTACTGGCTGTTGGGCGAGCGCGAGACAGTGATTGTTGGGCGTCTCGAAGCAACAGGTGGAGTCAACCAAGCAGAAGCCGACATCGGCCCTGAGGCTCTTGTAAAAACGCACAATCGTTACGCAGCCGAACGCGACGGCGCGATCGACCCTGACCATACTGGCCCTAGGCCTTTTGGTGGTGTTGGTGGCACACGCATTGGTGTCAAATGTTTGCATGCACATTTTGGATGGTGGCTCGCGGGTGGCAACGACCCAGTTGGCCAATGGGTTGCCGACAAACTTTCGATCTCGCGCGATGACTATGTCGTCACCGGCAATACAGTCGCGCGACCTGTGTTCACTTCGCCAGTTGCAGCAATTGACATTGGCACCAACTCGACAAACTTATTGATTGTTGATCCTCTTGGCAACGAGATCGTGCGCGAAGTAAGCGTCACTCGGCTCGGTAAGGGCGTTGCAGCAACAGGCATGCTCGACGATGACGCGATTGGTGCAACCGTGCAGCAACTTGCGATCTATGCATCATTACTCAAACAACACAATGTCCAAACCTTTCGCGTCACGGCAACCGAAGCTTGCCGTCGAGCATCCAACGCACACAAATTTCTCGACCAAGCCGAAACCATTCTGGGCAAGCGCCCCGAAATCATCTCGGGCGTCGAAGAAGGAAAGCTCGCATATCGCGGAGCTCTGAGCAAACTCGGCCCGCACAATGGCACCACCATCGTTGTCGACATTGGTGGTGGGTCAACCGAAGTCATGATCGGTGTCGGTAACGAGTTGCACCACACTGTCAGTTTTCCGTTTGGTGCGGTATTCCTTTTTGAAACAGAGTTGCACCGCGATCCACCTCGCCCAGAAGAACTCACAAATGCGATCGGTTTTGTTACCGACTGTATTGACGACCTGGTTCGATCAAATCCTCAGGTGCTTGAAGCAACACGCGTGGTGGGCGTTGCCGGCACCATTGTGACTATCGCTGCTATTGAGTTGGGTATTGCGCGATTCGACCCTGTTGCACTGCATGGCATGACCCTCACACGAGAGGCTGCCGAAGATGTTTTTCGCACTCTTGCCACCGAATCACTAAGCGACCGTAAATCAAACCCTGGTCTTTCCCCAGAGCGCGCCGATGTCATTGTGGGCGGCTGTTGTGCGCTCGTTGGCATTATGCGCCGACTCCGCCTGCCCTCAATCACGGTTTCTGTGCACAATTTGCTTGACGGTGCGGTGCAACACATACTGGATCCACAATGAGTTCGGCTTATCACCACCAGCTTCACCCCGCAAGCGTGGTTACCTCTAGCCCAGCGCCTCTGCGACTGTATGGCAAACGAATTGTTGTGCGGCCGCTCGTTGCCTCCGACTTTGAAGCATGGAGCGAGGTGCGCCATCGCAACGGAGAATGGTTGAGCAAATGGGAACCCATCAAATCGGCACATCTTCCAGACCCGTCAACCAATCGAGACGCATTCAACAATCGTTGTATTGCGCGCGACCGAGAGCGACAATCTGGGGGCTCGTACGCGTTCGGAATTTTTATTGACGGCTCTTTTGCTGGCGAAGTAAACATCAACAACGTCGTACGCAGCGCTATGCAATGTGGCACTATCGGTTATTGGATCGATGAGGCGCGCGCGGGCAATGCTTACATGTCGGAAGCAGTGCTTGTCGTTTCCAAATTTGCATTTGAAGAACTCAGCCTTCATCGCATGGAGATTTGCATCATCCCACGCAATCACAACAGCCGTCGTGTGATGGAAAAACTTGGTATCCGAGAGGAAGGCCTTGCCGAACGTTTTCTAGAAATCAATGGCGTGTGGGAAGACCACGTGCGCTACGGATTCACGACTGAAGAATGGCAACAACAAAAATCTCAACTCACACAAACGTGGTTGCAATAAAAACCAAAAGCTATCGCTCGAGATAGAGCGAGCTACGCAATATCGCGCAGATGTTCTATCGCGATCACTCGTTGCTTGCGCACAACCTTGCGTCGCTTCCAAGTTTTTGTCTTCCAATGCCTGATCGCCTGTTTGCGCGAATGCTCGATGCCAATTTCTGCATCATGATGATGCACTGGTTTCCATGCACGACCCGGCTCGATGACATCATCAGGCTCGACTCCGTGGCTCACCAAGTTGGTCACCAGATGCAACTCTGAGTTCACTCGGTGACGCTCGCTGTGAGCGTGTGCCCGAGTCTCAATTGTTGGTGGCAATACAACCTGCCGGTTTTTGTGACGCTTGCTCATTGCTTCCCCCGCCTTTCATATCTCTCGATACTGACGAATTCGACACTGCTAGCTCCCCTTACTTGCACCGTACACCTACGGCATACACCCGCGCTACCCATTTACTCAGATGCGCCATATGGCACCATGCTCTCGCTACTTTTTGGTGATTTTGGCTTGCAGCGCAGCCAGGCGTTGGGTAAACCAAGGCTGGCGGGTGCTCCACAATTGCGGGGTCAGTTCGCGCGCCACAGCCTCTGGGTGCGTGTGTACGTCGGCCATGGCTGCAATTGTCTTTTTGGTTTCGATCACGAGTTCGCGCGGCGCACTTGCTGCCCGAGCAGCCAATTCCTGAGCGACTGTCAACAAATCAGCATCTTCAACACAGCGATATGCCAGGCCAACCCGTTGTGCTTCGGCACCGTCGAGCACTTCGCCAAACAGCACCGCTGCTGCAGTCACCTGCGGCCCAACAATGCGTCGCAACATCCACGTGTGACCGCCACCCGGATGAATGCCGAGTTGCAAAAATCGTGTATCAAACTTGGCGCGCTTGGCAGCAATCCGAACGTCGCAACCAAGTGCCAAATTCATTCCGGCACCAACTGCTGCCCCGTTGACTGCTGCGATTGTTGGCAATGGGCTGCGCGCTATGCGCAAGAACCCTTCATAGATCACGCCAAGCGAATCGCCATCGGCTTCTGCCAAATTTCCAAGATTTGCTCCGGCACAAAAAGCGGGGGCGGTTCCTGTCACCACAATTGCGCCGATTGCACTGTCGCCCTCAACGCGGTCCATCGCGGCGATGATCTCTGCAACCATCGGAGCCGTCATCGTGTTGCGTTCGTCTGGGTTGTTGAGCGTGATCGTTGCTACACCGTTTGCAATATCAAGTAAGACCAATGCCATGGCTCAAGGTTAGCGACTACTCTAAATACGCATGCTCGACCATGTCTTCACCGATGCAATAAGTGCCCTTCGCGATGCTTTTGGCAACGCATTTCTTGAGCGCCAAGCATTTGAAGAGCATTTGCAATCCGACATCTTGCTTGGCGACTTGGTGTGGGAAACAAGTTATGGCTTGCCAGGCGAAGGCCAGCCACCTCGAGTCGTCGCACACGTTACGTTCAATTGGCCTAGTCGCAGTGCCGCTGCATATCGCCGTTGGTATGTCGACGAGGTTCTCGACCACAATCCGTCCATCGAAATCGAAGTCGTGTTTCGCATCCAGCGACTTGCCGAGCAGCCAGACCCTTCGGTTGTCGACGATGTGGCTGTGATGTTTAGCCCCGTTGTTGGCAACGGCAAACTCGAGCGCGACAACATCACGATCGAGATGAGTCACCCAACAACGAGCGACACCACCGATTTTGCGCTTGAAATTACCTACGAAGGCGAATACGAGTTGGCGGAAGAAACTTTGCAAGATGGCACGAGCGCGGTGTTGGATGAACACTTTGGCGCGCTCGGACATTGGGTTGCCTCAACGCTGATTAATCTTGGAGATCTCAAGTTGCAGTTTGTGCCAGCCGACGAAGAATCCTAAACACTGCTTGGGTTACATGACAAGAATTGCGTGAAAAGTAGTGTAATGACTGCGTAAAAAGTAGTGTAATGACTGCGTAACTGGTAGCCTAGAAACATGATTACAGGTCGTCCCCATCACGATCCCGCATACATTCCTCGTGTAATCGACCAAGAGCTAGACGTCTTACTTGCACAGCTACCGGCTCTGCTCTTGGACGGCCCACGAGCAGTTGGTAAAACTACAACCGCAACCCAACGGTGTGCTGCTGTGAGGCGACTCGACACGAACAACGATCGACAACTCATTGCAGCCGATCCATTTATGATTGCCGACGATCCAGCTCCATTACTCATTGACGAATGGCAACGAGTTCCTCCTGTTTGGGATGCAGTTCGTCGACTGATTGACGACGATTCGTCTCCCAACCAGTTTTTGCTTACAGGTTCGGCTCCATTTGCGCCAGGACATTCTGGAGCAGGTCGAATTGCAACCATACGAATGCGTCCGATGAATCTCTATGAACGACAACTCTGCCCAACCACAATCTCATTTGCAAAACTCTTTGGAGATACCCCGGCAAAAATTTCCGGTACATGCAAACTCTCGCTCACTGACTATGTTGACCAAATCATTGCGGGTGGTTTTCCCGGAATGCGCCATCTTGTTGGCGTAGCTCAACAACGACAGTTGGATAGTTATTTGGAGGCAATTGTTACACACGACCTTACCGAATCAGGTTTCAAAGTTCGCAGACCTGCCACTCTTATTGCATGGCTTCGTGCATATGCAGCCGCAACTGCGACTGCAACGACTTGGGAAAAAATTCGGGATGCTTCAACAAGCGGAATGGCCAATAAGCCTCCGAGGACGACCACGCTTCCTTATATTGAATTGCTCACTTCGTTACGAATACTCGATCCACTGGATGCATGGCTACCAACCAACAATCATCTTGCGCGACTCACCAGTTCACCGAAACATCATCTAGCCGATCCCGCACTTGCTGTTCGACTACTTTCACGAAATCGATTGCACTTGTTGTCTGGCCAAGATGGCTCCGTAACTGTTCCACGAGATGGCACTCTTCTTGGTGCACTGTTTGAGTCATTGGCCGCGCTCTCAATACGTACATTCGCTCAAACCATAGGTGCAAAAACATTTCACTTGCGCACAGAATCCACTCGACATGAGATTGATTTCATCGTTGAGCACCAGGATAAAATTGTTGCAATTGAGTCAAAACTTGGCTCTTCGGTCGATGACCATGACGTACGTCATCTGAAATGGCTTCGCGACAGAGTCGGTGATGCTGTCGTAGATTGTGTCGTGCTTACCACAGGCATCGATGCTTATCGCCGAAGCGACGGTATCGCAGTAGTCCCGCTTGGTCTTCTTGCGCCTTAGCGGTTGCGCTCGGCAACAGCATGCACTTCAATGCCGCCGCGCGGACGCTGCGTCAACTCAACTTTGACCCACATTGGCTTGACAGTGGTCATCACTTCATTGGCAATCTCGGCGGCAAGTGCCTCGGCAAACACGGCCATGTCGCGAAAGCGCCACAGGTACAACTTGAGCGACTTCGACTCGATACACAGTTGATCGGGCTTAAATTCAATTGTTACGTGTGACAGGTCGGGTTGCGATGTGACAGGGCAAATCGATGTCACTTCGTCAGTCGTAAATCGCACCAACGTCACGTGGGCTGGTGCAGGAAACACTTCTACGTGGTCGATGGCATGACGAATAGTTGAGCCGAGAACAGTGAGATTGTCGTGCGAATCAGTTGCCATAGTTATCAGCGTAGGTGGTTTGGAATCAGACTGCTTAGCTGCACCAACGGACGTGGACCAACATGCGTAATTACTTCTGATGCCGAGAGCGAACCGAGTCTTCCGCAATCTTCAATCTTCATGCCTCGTGTAAAGCCATACAAAAAGCCGGCCGCGTACATGTCGCCAGCACCAGTTGCATCGACCACCTGATCTACAGGTTCAGGCTCAATGTGCACTACGTCATCACCATTGATCACGATCGAACCTCGCTTGTCGCGCGTCACTGCAGCAAATTCGCAGTCGTGGCGCAACTTGCCAAGCGCTTCTTCATACGAATTCGTTTGATACAACGACTGCAACTCAAGTTCATTGCAAAACAAAATGTCGATGTCGTTCTTGATAAGCGCCATGAAGTCTTCACGGTGGCGATCCACACAAAATGAATCTGAAAGCGTCAGCGAAACTTTGCGACCAGCTTCGTGTGCATATTTTGACGCGGTACGAAAAGCTTCTTTTGCATGGTCGCGATCAAATAAGTAACCCTCAAGAAACAACACGGCGCCAGATGCAACTGCTTCTCGCGAGATATCTGCCGGGTCAAGCAAGCTCGCCGCTCCCAAAAAAGTACTCATTGAGCGTTGTCCGTCTGGGGTAACTGCAATGATGCAACGACCAGTTGGTTCGGTGGTTGATGTGATTCCTGGATGAAAGCCCACACCAACTTCACGCATGTCGTGCCCAAACACTCGACCCAAATCATCGTTGGCAATTTTCCCGATAAATCCTGCTTGCCCACCAAGGCTCGCGAGACCGTACGCAGTGTTGGCTGCCGAACCACCACTCGTTTGAGTTGGCTGAGTGATACGTGAATACAGGTGCGCTGAGCGTTCGGCATCCACCAACGTCATCGATCCTTTGACGACTTGCTCAACGTCGAGAAACTGATCTTCGACTGCAGCGATTACATCTACCAATGCGTTTCCGATAGCAACGGCGTCGTAACAAACCCCGTCGTCACGGGTCAGATCAATTGGTGGCACGTGGCAAGACTCTAGTTCATCAAGCAACTACCGTGCATATGTGACTTTGGGTTGGCTTTCCGTGCCCGCAAGTGCCTCCGCCGATGGCCGAATGCTGATTGGTACTCGAGGTATTCGCGGATTTGTCGATGGCATGGTCTATGTGATGTTGCCGGCATTTCTGTTGGCACTTGGATTCAGCGGCGTGCAGATCGGGGCGGTAATCACCGCATCCCTGTTTGGTTCTGCCGTTTTCACTATCGGCGCAGGCCTCATTGCACACCGAATTGCGCCTGCCCGATTACTTGTCTTTGCCTCATGCATCATGGTTGCAACTGGCTTTGCATTTGGTGTTACAACAAGCTTCGTTGCGTTGCTTGTTATCGGATTCTTGGGCACGATGAACCCGTCTGCTGGTGACGTAAGCATGTTCTTGCCAATCGAACAAGCGTCAATCTCGCAGTCGGTTGCAGACTCCGAACGCACTGCCATGTATGCCTTGTACAACCTCAGCGGCGGCCTCATTGGATCGATTGGCGCATTGTGTGCAGGAATTCCAGTGTGGATAGCTCTGCGCTATGGGTACAGCTCGCTCACTGGATACAGATCGACGTTTGTGATGTATGCGCTTGCTGGAGTTGTGGTGCTGTTTATATATCAGCGATTATCCAGTCATGCCAACATTTACCCAACTAATACACCGCACGCCCTTTATGAGTCACGGAGCGTCGTTTTCAAACTTGCCGCGCTCTTTAGCCTCGACTCGCTGGGCGGTGGGTTTGCTACGCAAGCAATCTTTGCGTTGTGGGTTTTTCTCAAATTTGATCTTGCAGTCAGCACGATGGGTGCAATCTTTTTTGCAACCGGAATTCTCTCAGCCTTTTCTTCATTGCTCTCCGTGAGCATCGCCAAGCGCATTGGTCTTGTGCGCACCATGGTCTTCACACACATCCCTGCAAGTTTGTTGCTTATCGGCGTTGTGTTTATGCCAAATGTTTGGCTTGCAATGACACTGTTTATTTTGCGCGGCCTGCTTTCACAAATGGATGTGCCAGTACGTCAGAGCTACGTCATGGCAGTTGTTACGCCTGCAGAGCGTGCAGCAGCCGCCAGCATCACCAATGTGCCGCGTAGTCTCGCAGCAGCGCTCCCGCCAATTGCAGCCGGTTGGATGCTCGATCAATCCAATTTTGGGTGGCCGCTACTTGCTTGCGCAGCGCTCAAGATCATCTATGACCTGTTGTTACTGTCTCAGTTTCGACATATTCGACCACCTGAAGAGCAATAACTAGCGCTTTGTAGGCACCAAAGTTCCAGCGATAATTTGTTGTTGCAAGTCGCGCTTCAAAAACTTGCCTGCAGCGTTGCGCGGCAATGGCTCGTTAATGATCACGACTTGAGTAGGAATCTTGAACTTGGAAATTTTGTTGTCAAGAAATGCCCACAAGTCATCAGCAGTAATGATCATGTCGTCGTTTGGATAGATGGCAACAGCCACTTCTTCGCCAAGCCGTTCGTGCGGCACGCCAAACACTGCAGCCTCGTGAATGGCAGGATGCTCATAGATGGCGTGCTCAACTTCGGCACCATAAATGTTTTCGCCTGCGCGCAAAATCATGTCCTTTACGCGGTCTTGCACGTATACAAAACCTTCTTCATCTACACGACCGATGTCGCCTGAGCGCAACCATCCATCAACAATTGTTTCCTTGGTTGCATCTGGACGATTCCAGTATCCACGAATCAACATTGGTCCGAAGAACCAAATTTCTCCTGCTTCACCAACGGGCAATGAATTCAGTTGTTCGTCACGAATTTCGACGCGCATTGGCGACACCGCTCGCCCAGTCGAAGTTGGGTGGGCCAAATAATCAGATCCAACGATGCCCGGGCCAAATGCATTGGTCTCGGTCATGCCATAACCCAATTGAGGGCTTCCGTTTTTGACTTTGTCATTGACTTTGCCAACGAGGGCTGTTGGCGAAGGCGCTCCGCCGCCGCCCACCGCGCGCAGGCTTGACGAGTCGTATTTGTCGAACGCAGGAGAGTTGACCAAGTCCCAACTCTGAGTTGGCACACCAACGAAGTTGGTGATCTGCTCACGCTCAATCATCTCGAGAGCCTTCTCGGCATCCCATTTGTACATGATTGCGAGTTTGAGACCAGCAATAAAGCAACTCATCATCACAGGTACACAACCGGTGACATGAAAGAGCGGCACGATCAAAATAAACGATGTAGGGATCTCGGGACCATCGACATCTTTCATCTTTGTGCCAGCCAAAGTCAATACAGCATTGCGCGCAGAGAACGCCATCAACGACGAGATGATTGCTCGGTGCGTTGATACTGCACCTTTTGGTCGACCAGTTGTACCCGAGGTGTACAAAATCGTTGCGTCGTCGTCAGCATCGATCTCTGCACCTGGGTGAGCATCGCCCAAAGGCAATACGCCTTCCCACTTGTCGACACCAGCAGGTAGTGGCTTGTCGGCGCGCACCACAAGCACCTTGATGCCGTGCTTGGCACATGTTGCAGCGCCAATGTCGTATCGCTCTTGATCGCAGATGTACACGGTTGCGCCAGAGTCTTCGAGAGCAAAATTCATCTCATCTTCTGTCCACCACGAGTTCATCGACACGTTGACCGCACCAGCCGAAATAATTGCGGCAAACGAGATCACCCATTCTGGGTAGTTGCGCATCGCAACCGCCACACGGTCACGCTTCTTTACCCCATATGTATTTACGAGTAGCGATGCGAGCGCATCTACATGTTGCATTGTTTTGGCAAAACTCCATGTCTCGCCTTCGTACACCAAAAACGTTTTGTCACCATGGCCTCGTGCGCCTGCAAAAACCTGACCGAGGTGCTGTGGCGCATTCTTAAAAATTTGAGTCTTGACACCCATCACTTCGGCGTCGATCAGTTCAAAGATTTGTCCTGGTGCTGTTACCGCTGCGTTCGCTTCCGTCCAACTCAATGTCACGTAGTGCTCCCCTAGTTATGTTGCTTCGCCGTTGGCGTGGAGCTGAGGGGAATTGAACCCCTGGCCTGTACATTGCGAACGTACCGCTCTGCCAACTGAGCTACAGCCCCTATATGTTGAGCAAACCCTAGCGGGCAGCGGCTTTAGGCGACGCGTCGAAACTGACGCAGGTACCGCTCGTTTTCGCGCTTGATGCGCAACTGCACCAACACGTAGCAGTAACCACACAAGGCGAGCAGGCTCACGGTAAACACATAAACAAAGGCGGTCGACCCAGTGGTGAATGCCAAGAACAATGAGATTCCAACAACAACTGCCATACCAACTACCAAATTTTGGCGGCGCTGGCGCACCATGGCCTGTGGGGTCAACAGTGCTGGAGCTCGGTGGTGACGCACGCCCTGCGGACGAATGAGCGCGCCCGTGAGGTTGCTCAAAGCACCATGTTGTTGGCGCGATGGTTGTGGGCGCGATGTGCGAGCAGTGGCACTGCGATATTGCTGCGACGGGGCAAGTGGGCGCGCCATGTTGCGCAACTGACCCTGCTGGCTGCGGCCGCCCGACGACTCGAGCGAATTGAGTTGGCGACGGAAGTTGCTCACCGAACTGGATGGGCTGCCGTGCAACTTGGCTCGAACCATTGGTGGGAGTAACACTGCCAGCCATGCTCCGCCGACGATGATCAAAATCAATTTGCTCATGAGTGGGTTGAGTGTATTACAGATTGGCTACAAATAGGACAACAACGAGGTAATTTGATCTGTCACTAGAGCCAAAACCCTTATAACTATTGGGTTTGCTCGTCTTCACGACGATACAGGCCTTGGCGGCCACCCGACTTCTCCCACAGCGTTAACTCACCAATCACCATCGCCCTATCTGCGCTCTTGCACATGTCATAGATAGTCAGGGCGGCCACGCTGCAGGCATGCAGGGCCTCCATCTCGACTCCTGTGCGGTCGACGGTGTCGACTTGGGCTTCGATAGCAATGAAGTCGTCGGCGATTTCAAAGTTGATGTGCACCGCGCCAATGAGCAGCGGATGGCACAACGGAATCATGTCGCTCGTGCGCTTTGCGGCTTGAATGCCGGCCACTCGTGCGACTGCAATCACGTCGCCCTTCTTCACTTCACGATTAGCAATCGCGGCAGTTGTCTCGGGCTTCATAAATACTTTGCAACGCGCAATCGCCCGACGATGCGTAGCCTCTTTTGGCGTGACGTCGACCATGCGGGCGTTGCCTGCTGGATCGAGATGCGAAAACTGTAAATCACTCATGCTCATTACCCATGTTTCTCAACCACCTATTTGGCTCATTGAGCGGCGTGGCCGCACAAACGTCACGTTACCGATGTTGTGTCCCGCCCACTTGGTGCCCACCGCACGCTTGATCTCTGCAGCAATCGCATCATCGCTTGCACCTTCGCGCAACATTGCACGCAAGTCAAACTCGTTTGTCGAAAACAGGCATGTTCTAAATTGGCCATCTGCAGTGAGCCGCACTCTGTCGCAGTCTCCACAAAATGGTTTGGTCACTGATGGAATCACGCCAACTGTGCCCTTGCCATCGAGATAACGCCAGCGGTCGGCTGGTGCGGCGCCACGAGCCGGCATCAACTCGAGCGGATACACAGCCCCAATTGCGGCAACGATCTCATCTTGACCAACTACTTGATTGTTTTCCCATGTGCCCTGGGCGTCGAGTGGCATGTACTCGATAAACCGAACTTCAATACCTTTATTACGACCAAAAGTTGCCAGGTCAACAATCTCGTCATCATTAATGCCGCGCTGCACAACAGCTGTCAGTTTGACCGGTGAAAATCCTGCGGCAATCGCCGTATCAATACCGTCAAGCACATGCTCGAGTTCGTCGCGCCGTGTCATTTCGTAAAAGCGTTCGCGCTTCAAGGTGTCGATAGAGATGTTGATGCGCTCGAGCCCGGCTTCGCGCAGTTCTTGGGCAATGAGCCGCAACGTTGCGCCATTGGTAGTGATAGCAAGATCGATTGGTTTGCCAGCACGCGGCGAGTTGGCAGTTGCAGGCACAATCAACCCAGCAAGTTTTTGCACCAACACGGGCAAGTGCGCGCGCATTGTTGGCTCGCCGCCCGTGAGGCGAATGCCATCGACATCAAAATGGTTTACGCAAATAGATGCAAGCCGATGCAGTTCCTCATACGAAAGCACTTCCGTGTGGGGCAACCATTTCATGCCCTCTGCAGGCATGCAATAAGTACAACGAAAATTGCAGCGATCGGTAATCGAGATGCGCAAGTCGCGCACGGTACGCCCAAATGGATCGATCAATTCCATTGCAACAGCCTACGGCTCTCTGGCAAAGCGCTAGCCCAGCAACTCGCCGATGACATAGACATCCACTTCGGCGCCAGCCTCTATACCCATGCTGTCTGGCACATACGCGAGTCCGTTGGCAAGAGCAGTCGATGCAAGTTGGTGGCTTCCTTGTGGGCCAATGTCGCGCACATGCAATCGACCATCGGCTTCAAAGCCACCGAACACTCGCACATAGTGCACTTTGCCGTCTTGCTTGCGTTTAATCGGCGCATCCAACACCGCCCTCACTGTTGGGCGCAACAAGTCGCGCGTATGGCCCATCATTTTGCGCAGCGCAGGTCGCGCTAGTAGCTCATAACTGATCATCGACGAAACGGGGTTACCTGGCAATCCAAAAATTGGCACTACCCGGCCATCGGATGCTTGAAGTTGCCCAAACGCAAATGGTTTTGCGGGTTTAATCGCAAGTTGCATCCACTGCATCTTGGCAATGCGCGACAGCACTGCCTTCACAACATCAAAATCGCCCATGCTCACACCGCCACTCGTCACGATTGCGTCACATCGCTCAATCACGTCAAGCAACACTCGCTCAAGAAGCGCTTCGTCGTCTTTAATAATTCCTAGGTTGATCACTTCGCATCCTGAAGCAGAAATCATTGCATCGAGCATCGTCAAATTGCTTTCACGAATCTGCCCAATCTTGAGCGGCGATCCGTCGGTCACCAATTCATCTCCAGTCGACAACAATGCAACACATGCACGCGGGTATGCCTGCACCACCCGTGCGTTTACGCTCGCCAACACTCCGGCTCCAGCGGCATTGAGCACAGTGCCAGCCACAAATACAGTGTCGCCTTTGTTCACGTCACTACCTGCGTCGCGAATCGCGTCGTGCAATTTTGCTGCTTTGCCAATCGATACCCGGTCATCACCAATTCGCTGCGTGTCCTCCACCATCACCACAGCGTCGGCGCCTTGCGGCATCGGCGCACCCGTCATGATGCGTATTGCCTGGCCGGCGCCTACCGCGATCATCGGTTCGGCACCTGCTGCAACCGTGTCTACAACTACAAGTTCGGTTGGAACTGTCTGTGTATCGGCAGTGCGCACGGCATAGCCATCTACTGCCGAGTTGGCAAACGGTGGCACATTCTCGGGCGCCACCACATCTTGTGCCAGCACTCTGCCCGACATCTGCTCGCACGGCGTAGCAACTGGTGTAAGTGCACTACATGCATCGAGCACCGTTTTTTGAGCCTCGTGAATTGCGATCATTATCTCGCTACGGTACTGCCACATGAGAGGCTGTAACTATGAGTAATTCGAACGCTGGCTCTCCGGCTCATTATTCGGCGCTCCCCGCGTCAGGCCACCGCGCATCATGGATGCACGTTGACGCACCCCACTCGAGTCACGTTGATCTGCTGTGGGAAAACGAGGGCTGGACAGCCAACGGAGTCTTAGGTGCCGACCAGGCCAATTTTGTTATCCGCATGTCGGCAATGTGGGTCGTGCAGCAGTTTTTGCTGTTTCGAGACATGGATGAGCCCGACTTGTGGCTCGCAACCGATGGCCACGGCAGGTGGGGCGAGATGAACGGCGACCATCGCACCGAACTTGACGGTTGCATCGACATCGATTTGCCCGGCACACCGTTCACTAACTCGATACTGATTCACAGGTTGCCGCTGCATGTTGGGCATTCATCGACCCAAAACGTGATCACGGTGAACACCGAGACACTTGGCGTCACGGTCGTGCCACAGATGTATACGCGGCTCGATACTCATCGCTGGCAATACATCAGCCTGCTACAAAACAAGACAGTTGAAGTGGTTGTTGACGAGTTTGGTTTTGTGATTGATGAACCCGGCGCATTTTCTCGCGCCGATTAATCGCTGCTATTCGATAATTGCGCCGTACACCATGCTGCGCAAAAACGGGCGAATTGGATACATAGTAGAGGGCATCAACTGCGTATAAAAAGTCGCAGTGATCTCTTCAACAGGGTCAATCCAAAATGCGGTGCTAAATATTCCACCCCAACTAAATGTGCCGTCCGAGCAGGCAACTTTGGTTTTTGCCTGATCTATTACGACAGCAAAACCCAATCCAAAACCAAGACCGTCGTAAAACACTTCTTCACCAACAACTCGCCCAAATTGCGAGACGTCTTGATTGTTTGGCAAATGATTTTTGGTCATCAAGTCAAGAGTGGTTGGCGAGATCAGTCGAGCACCGTCAAGTTCGCCGCCATTTTCAAGCATTTGCAAAAATCGCCAATAGTCATACGCGGTTGAAACCAACCCGCCGCCACCCGAAAAGGCTGTTGGTTTGGTGAGCACCGACTGTTCCATTGACGGCATGCGCACTGCCTGTAATCCAGTTTCGTCCGGCGTGTACACCGCGGCCAAACGTGACAGTTTTTCTTTCGGTACCCAAAAACTCGTGTCCTGCATTTTCAACGGTTGCAAGATGCGCGTTTGGAAAAAGTCATTCAACGACATTCCCGATGCAACTTCAACAACACGACCCAGCACGTCGGTCGACACGCCATAGATCCATGACGAACCAGGCTCAAAAACAAGCGGCATGTCTGCCAAGTGGTCGCATATTTCTTCGAGAGTCTCCTCGCCGTGAGAAACCAAACCGAAACCAGCGTTGCGATACATCTCGTCTACAACACTCGTGTAATTGTGCGCATAGGTAAGACCGGAAGTGTGCGTGAGCAGGTGCCAAACGCGCATTGGTTCGTTCATTGGCGCCAGCACCGGATTTTCTGCTGTGCCACTCTCGTACACCTTTGTATGGCGAAATTTAGGAATGAATCGACTCACCGGATCGGTCAGTTGCAATTTGCCTTCTTCGACCAACATCATGCATGCAATCGACGTAATTGGTTTAGTCATCGACGCGATTCGATACATGGTGTCAAGTTCGGTTGGCAATTTACTTTCCATGTCGCGCATGCCATAGGTGCTCACGTGTGCGAGCTGTCCGTAGCGAGCCACAGTAACGGTGTAGCCAGGCAATCTGCCGTCGTCTACATAATCACGAAAGTGTTCGTCAATGCGCTTGAGTCGCTCTGCCGACATACCAACTTCTTTTGGATCAATCGTTACTTGTAATTTGCTCACTTGAATCTTCCTTCCAACCAGGTAGAGAGTTCTGCACCAACATCGTTGCGTTTTAACGCAATCTCGATCACTGCCTGCAACCAGCCCATCGGTGTACCGGTGTCATGGCGCTCAATGTCGCTCACCACGCCCAAGAGGTTGCCTGCAGTTGCTGCCATCAACAGCGCATCGGTCAGCAAGATCTCTCCACCAGCAGCAGGCTTGAGTGAGTCGAGCATGTCAAACATGTCTGCGCCCAACACATAGCGACCGATCAAAATGAGATCGCTCGGCGCTTCACCGATTGCTGGTTTTTCTACAACGCCAGTAACGGTGACAACTCCCTGACTGTCGGGTGCGCCCGTCGTTGTCACGCAACCATACGAACTCACTTCGCTCATCGGCACTTGCTTGAGGCCCACAACATGTTTGCCACCAGCATCGTGCATCGTGCACATCTGTTTCAACAACGAGGCATCACCCATCAACTCGTCGGGCAACAACACCGCAAATGATTCGTTTCCAACTGCTTGTCGTGCGCATGCAACTGCGTGACCAAGGCCCCTTGGAGCATCTTGATAGACGACGCTGATCTTGACATCGGTGCCAATGAGTGCAAGTCGATCTGCCAACTCTGCGCGACCGCTTTCGCGCACTCGCTTGACTACTTCGGGCGACGACTCCAAGTAGGCCTCGATGCCGCTCTTGGCTTTGCTCGACACCACAACAATGTGGTCGCACCCCGCCCCAATTGCCTCATCCATCACAATCTGCAGAGCAGGCGTGTCAAAGATGGGCATCAATTCCTTCGGCACGGCCTTGGTCGCAGGCAGGAATCTTGTTCCCATTCCAGCAGCGGGGATAACAGCGGTGTGCATTGCCACCCTTGCATCCTAGAATTGTTGACCTGATGCCAACGTATGTTTACAAATTCATTGATTCCGGCGAGACGATCGAGGTGTACCAGGCGTTCACCGACGACCCATTGACCGAGTTGGCTCACCCGCAAGAGGGTGTTGTAAAGCCAGTCAAAAAGGTCTTTACCCCTGTTGGCGTTTCATTTAAAGGCGGCGGTTTCTACAAAACCGACAGCAAGTCGACTTCGAGCAGCACAACGCCAGCTTCGACCTCGAGTGCAGCCCCGAGCACATCTGATTCGTCGAGTACTTCGTCGAGCTCATCAACTCCGGCCAGCACACCGGCTGCCACACCTGCAGTCCCTGCCAGCGCACCTGCTGCCTCGCCCGCTTCATAACCTCGGGCTCGTTACCCCGCACTTTTAGTGTGTTTCGCGCACACAACTGTGCATGACCAACAAACGCATTCCGCCATCTTTGAGCAAACTCGGCATCACTCTCTCGCCCATTATTGCGCGCATTCGCGATTGGTGCGCAACAAATTATTTGGCGTTGTGTCGCAATAATCGACGCAGACAACAAGTCATTGCAGGCCTCGCGTGTTGTGCGGCGCTCACATTTTTCGTCACCGTGTCGCGCATGCAATCTGCCACAAAGTCACTCGGTGCCACTGTCGTTGTGCTCATTGCATCACACACCATCGAGCCAGGTGATGCCATCACATCTCAACTCTTTGTCGCTCGCACATTTGTGCGTTCGGCAGTTGCGCCAACCGCCCTGCGCGCAGTGCAACTTGGTTTGGTTGCTCAACAATCAATCTCGGCTGGCGAATTACTCACCACTACCAACACGGGAACAAGTACTTCTACACAGATACAACTCCCTGTCGGTTTTCGTTCCGTTGCAATTGTGCCGCCTGCAGCACTTCCGCCAATGCAGGTTGGCGATCATGTCGACATCATTGCTAATGGCATTGTGCTTGCGGCTGATGCGCTTGTGCTCAGCCTGATCGAAAACACAACTGGTGTATTCACTGGGGTAATAGTTGCGGTGCCAGCCGAATTTTCTGCAGCAGTTGCAAGCGCAGCAGCAATAGGTGACGCGACGTTAGTGGTGTCGAGCTAGCGAAACTGTCTAACGGATTGAGCTAGCGGCGAGCAGTAATACACCTGTGCCAATGAGTACTCGATAAATAACGAACCCATTGAAGTTGCGATTGCGCAACATCCGAATCATGCCCCACATTGCAAACCAACCAGAGATACCTGCAGCAACTATGCCAACAATCATTGGTGTGAGCAAGCCCTCGGGAATGCCGTCATTGGCAAGTTTTACCAACTTAAACAACACTGCTCCACCAATCACTGGCACGCTCATCAAAAAGCTCACTCGTGCAGCTGCGTCGCGAGAAAAACCAAACTTGCGGGCTGCAGTAATGGTGATGCCCGAGCGCGAAGTGCCCGGATTGAGGGCAATCACTTGGGCAAGGCCTATCAGCACTGCATCACGCGTAGTAAACGAACTTTCTGTGCGCTCGCCGGCCAGGCGGTCGGCCCACAACAACACAAGTCCAAACACGATCAACGAAACTGCAATCATCACTGGCTTGCCGAGTTTTTCTGTCACCCAGTCTTCGCCAATTGCTCCAGCTATTCCAGCAGGTAATGCTGAAGCAACAAAAAGCCACGCCCTACGGCCCATGTGCTTGTCAGCACGTTTTGGAGCAACGATCACGCGCACGCCTTCGCGCACATAACCAATAAGTTCTTGGCGCAAGTAAAACAACACAGCAAGCAAAGTACCCAAATGCAATGAGGTATCAAAAGCTTTTTCCACTGCGGCGCCATTGGCCAGACTGCCAAAGTCATTCCACCCAAACAACCACGGCACCAATGCCAAGTGACCGCTCGACGAGATAGGCAAAAATTCGGAGAGCCCTTGTACCAACCCAAGGATGATTGCGTGAAGAATGGGCATGGATACAGGTTTAGTGGATCGTTCTAAACAAAAATGGTTTCAAGGTCTGAAATGCTCGCGAACGCTCGGTCTTGAGTCACGAGTGGGACCCCCTGGTTGATTGCGGTCGCTGCAATCCAAACATCGTTCTCTGAAAGTTTGGATTTTTTCGCCTGACCCGAGGCTCGCACTGCCGCCCAGATGCTTGCGATATCTCTCGTAATGTCTATTGCTTCAAAATCCATTACTTTGCGAAATGTCGCCATGCGCTTCGCTCTCGTTTGTTGATCAATAGCGCTGTAGACGCCAAATTCAAGTTCAGCAAGTGTGATGACAGAAATTGCAAGTTCGTCCGGAATCATCTGGCTCTTTACGCTGCGACCAAGTTCAAGCGAGATAAAAATATTTGTGTCAAGCAGCCCGCGCGTCATTTTGTGCCATCCCACATGGCATCAGATCGTCGATCGAGCTCTGCCATCGTCAGAAGCCCTTCGTTAAGTTCATCAATCAATCCGCGGTCAATTGAAAAAAAGATGTGCTCTAGTTCCGCCTTCGGCACCCACCTACGCTTTGCGGAAACAGGTTGCAACTCTGCCATTGGTATGCCGTCAACTGTGATCACGATCGTTTCTCCTTTGTTTGCGCGCGTAATGAGGTCACGCGTGTTATTTCGCAGTTCGCGGGAAGGCACTTCGGTCATTACTGAACTGTAGCACATATGCTACAGCAGGGGTATTACGCGGTTGTTTGCGGGGTATCTAGCTGGCTACTGACCGCTCATGGTCACGTCGCGGATCACGAGCGTCAAGCCAACAGCGCGCGATGGCAACCAGTCGATGTCGCCGCCAATAGCAACGATGTCGAGCAACATGCGCTGCAGTGTCGAAGCAATAGTGAACTCGCGCACCGGCTCGGCAACTGCGCCATTGCGAATCATCATGCCCGATGCACCAGTCGAGAAGTCGCCAGAGATTGGGTTGACGCCGCTATGCAAACCTTGCACCATCTGAATCCAAACGCCGTCATCAACACCCTTGATCAACTCTTCTTGGCTCTGCGTGCCCGGTTGCAATTGCATCGCCAAGCAGCCAACGCCAGGTGTGCCGCCAAAGCCACCTCGTGTTGCGTTACCCGTGCTCTTTGTGCCGGTGCGGCGTGCGCTGTAGCTCGACTGCACAAACATCTTGAGCACACCATTTTCAATCAACACATTGCGACGCGCAGCCAAACCTTCGCCGTCGATGTCGGTCGCGGTGTATGCAAGCGGGTTTGTTGGGTCATCGACCAGAGTGATGCGTGGGTCTGCAACTGTTTCGCCAATCTTGTCGGCAAAAAAACTGCGGCCCTTTGAAACATTTTCGCCATTGAGCGTGCTCGAGAGCACTCCCAAAAACTGCGAAGTCACATACGGATCAAGAACCACTGTGGTGCGCTTGCTTGGCGGCTTAACAGCGCCCAACAAACGTGTTGCACGATCGGCGGCTTCGCGCGCGGCCTTTGGCAAGTTGAATTCTTTAGGCGAGTCACCAACCGAAAAACTAAAACCCGTCTGTGTCTCGTCGCCGTCATCGGCAAGCGTGCTCACCGACACGTAACACGAGTTGCCTCGCCCGCTTTCACGAATGCCGGTGGTCGTTGCAACAGCAACCTCACCCCAACCATCGTCATAGTTGGATTCTTCGACGCGCACTCGTGAGTCCATGCCAAGCGTAAGTTTTTCAAGTTCTTTCGTCAGCGAGATCTTGTCGGCAGTTGCGTACGCTGCCAGTTCGTCGTCCCAAAACTTTTGCGGAATTTGCGCAACACCGTCTGGTTCTGCAAGCCCCGCATATTCGTCGGGCGTACCAAAAGCCACGTTGTCGCGTGCGTCGGCAAGCACTTCGGCAATCGCTTCGGCGTCGAGCGTACCTGCATAGGCAAAGCCCGTGCGGCCATCTTTAATGACACGAATTCCAATGCCTTCGCTTTGAGCAGAAACAAAATGCTCTACTTCGCCTTCATAGACGCGCACTGCTGTCTCGCCGCCACGACTGACATAGGCCTCAATTTGCTCGCCTTTCCCGGCCTTTGCCACTACTCGGTCGACAATCGCTTGCAGATCAGGAATGTTATTACTAGAGCTATTACTCGAGCTAGTACTCATGCTGCTGTTCCACCAATGGTCATTGCCTTTACGCGCAGCGTTGGTTGACCATCGCCCACTGGCACACCCTGACCATCTTTTCCGCACATGCCAGGGTTGCCCATTGCAAAGTCGTTGCCAAGCAAGTCGATGTCTTTCAACACCTGTGGTCCGTTGCCGATCAAGTTGCTTTCGCGCAACGGTTCAGTGATCTCGCCGTTTTCGATGAGGTATGCCTCGACCATGCCAAACACAAAGTCTCCGCTTGCGGTGTCTACACTGCCGCCGCCAAGTTTTGCCACATACACACCGTGCTCGGTTGCGCGCACGATGTCATCAGGGTCTTCGGTTCCGTTGGTCACAAATGTGTTGGTCATGCGCACCATTGGCAAGTCTGCATAACTCTGTCGACGACCATTGCCGCTTTGACGACGATTCTCTTTGCGCGCTCGCAAAAAGTCCCACATGTAGTCGGTCAAAATTCCATTTTCGATCAACACATTGCGCTGCGAAGGATGACCTTCGTCGTCGATGCCAATTGCGCCCCACTCGCCACTCATTGTTCCGTCATCGATCAACGTCACGAGCGGCGATGCAACAAGTTCGCCCATCTTGCCGCGATACACGCTTGCACCTTTGCCAACGAGGTCTGCTTCAAGACCGTGCCCGCATGCTTCGTGAAACAACACGCCGCCACTGCCCTGTTTGATCACAACAGGTAGCGAGCCAGATGGTGCTGGGCGAGCTTGCAGTTTTATGATTGCTTGCTTTGCTGCGCGAATGGCCATTTCTTCAACATCGTTTTCATCAAACACTTCAAATCCAATGGTGTGACCAAGCGAGTCATAACCGGTTTGCATTCCAGCATCACCACTTGCCACAACGCTCACACGAAACAATGTGCGCACCTGATCATCGGCACTAAACACACCGTCACTGTTGGCAACCAAGATGCGCTTGTACGAGTCGCCGTAGGCGGCCGACACCTGCACGATCGCGCCGTCGATAGACCGAGCAGCAGCATTGGCCCGCTCGAGCAGCGCAACTTTGCTGGCCTTTGGCACATCACTTGGTGCAATGCGCACGTTGTTGACTGAGTGCCTCAATAGCGGTTGCAGTGCAATCTTGTGCACTCCACCATCGCCCTGACGAGCAGCCGCAGCAGCAGCCTCGGCGGCGGCAAGTAACCCGCGTTCAGACAAGTCGGATGTGTGGGCAAAGCCAGTTGTTTCGCCGGCGACTACACGAATGCCAGCGCCACGGTCACGACCGCTCGTGACTTGCTCAACTTTGCCGTCGTCGAGCCCCGCCGAGGTGGATCGCTTGTCCTCTATATAGATCTCTGAAAACTCGGCTCCGGTACTTCGGCCCCTAGCCAATACTTTGGCTAGTACATCGGCGTCGACAAGATTCTCTCTGGTGCTCATGGACCCTTCAATTTTCATGCTCGTCAGCCTACAATTTTTATGTGACAAGTAGCCCTCAACCAGCATCTGCAGTTGCGGTGCCGCGCCACCATCGCACTCTGTGGTGGAAAGAGGCACTCATTGTCGCTGTGTTTTATACCGTATACACACTGATTCGAAACCGATTTGGTTCGGCGTTCGTCAATGGCGTTGACGTGCCGCTTCACTCCTTCACCAACGCGATCAGGGTGATCCGCATCGAGCGCGCACTCGGCCTCTACCACGAAGAGTCAGTTCAAGATTTCTTCCTCCCACATGTTTGGCTCATCAAAGTCATGAACACGTATTACGGCACTGCACATTTCTTTGTGACACTCGGTATTTTTATTTTGTTGTTCAAGCGCAGGCCCGACGTGTTTGGTCAATGGCGCAACACATTGGCCGCCATGACAGCCCTTGCCATTGTTGGCTTTGTTTTGTTTCCACTGATGCCACCGCGGCTTCTCGATGCTCCGTGTCCCGAAAATGGCGTTGGGTTTGGTGGGGAATGCATTCCGCATGAGCTGCGTAATTACAACGGCGCACTCAATTTTGGTTTTGAAGACACTGTCGAGATGTTTGGTGGACCCTTGCATTTCAATAGTGGGGCTGCAGCAAAACTTTCAAATCAATACGCAGCAATGCCTTCATTGCACATTGGATGGTCGACATGGTGCGTATCTGCTCTGTGGCCAATTACAAAAAAACGATGGCAGCGAATTGCGTTGTTTTTATACCCGGCGCTCACACTTTTTTGCATTATTGTCACAGGCAACCATTACTGGCTCGATGGTCTCGGGGGAATACTGGTTTTTGTGCTCGGCTATGCAATTGGCACCCGGATCCACAACTGGAATCACCACAGGCTCGATCAGCAGGTGGCAGCCCACATGGCGGCACATCCATCTCATTAGTCACAACCCCAATTCGCCTTATTAGCGCGGCGGGTTGGTCAGATAGCGTTAGTGGTTATGGCGCTTGTAGATATCCGTCAACCCAGCGATTTGCAGGGTTTGACCATTACCGATCTCGAGCAACTCGCCGCTGAAATCCGCGATTTCGTCGTGGCAGCGGTTTCTGAAACGGGTGGGCATTTGGGGTCCAACCTTGGAGCAGTCGAACTGACGCTCGCGCTGCATCGCACATTTGATTCACCGCGCGATGCCATTTTGTGGGACACGGGGCATCAGGCCTACATCCACAAGATCGTCACGGGTAGGCGTGGTGGCTTTAGCCAATTGCGTCAAGCAGGTGGCATTTCTGGTTATCCAAGTCGCGAAGAGAGTGTGCACGACTTCATCGAAAATAGTCATGCATCTACTGTGCTCAGTTATGCATACGGACTTTGTGTTGCCCGCGATGCCGGCCAAGCACCAGATCGACGACACATCGTTGCCGTAATCGGCGACGGCTCAATGACGGGTGGCATGGCTTATGAAGCGCTCAATAATTTGGGCCACTCAGGCAAGCGCGTGATCATTGTGCTCAACGACAACGGTCGCAGTTATGCCCCAACAATTTCCAACCTCACAAAAGGTGGCCCTGCAGAGCGCGTAACACGAAAACTTTCCAGCAAACTTACCGATATTCGTCTCAATCCTGTGTACGTGCGTCGCCAACACAAGTTTGAAACGTTTCTCAAAAAACTGCCGTTCATCGGCAAGCAAGCCGAACGTGGAATGGAAGCATTCAAAGCTGGCGTTCGAGAGTTTTTGCAACCTCCGGCATTTTTCGAAGCGCTCGGTGTTCGCTACATCGGCCCAATCGACGGACACGACATTGAAGTGATGGAACACGCGTTTACTGCTGCCCAGCAGCGCGTCGAAGAAGGTCCAATCGTGATACACGTGATCACCCAAAAAGGTCGCGGCTACTCACCTGCCGAAGATGACGACGAAAAACATTTGCACGATGCACCAATGTTTGACCCAATTAATGGTCCTCCGAAGTCGGTGCCCACTGGTTACACCGAAGCGTTTGCCGACACCATCATCAAACTCGCCGAGCAAGATGCACGCATTGTTGCAATCACTGCCGCGATGCCTGGGCCAACAGGCTTGATTCAGTTTCAAGAACATTTTCCAGATCGTTTCTTCGACGTCGGTATCGCCGAGCAACATGCAGTGACCGCAGCTGCCGGCATGGCCATGGGTGGCATGCGCCCTGTAGTTGCCCTGTACTCCACATTTCTCAATCGTGCGTGGGACCAAGTTGTTTACGACGTTGCGATGCATCGCTTACCTGTTATTTTCTGTCTCGATCGCGCGGGCATTACGGGCGATGACGGCCCAAGCCACCACGGTGTTTACGACATGGCGCTGCTCTCCAAAGTGCCGGGTATGCGCGTGCTCGCACCGTCGAGTACTCAAGAGCTCCAACAGATGCTCAGCGACGCCATTTTGCTCGCCGACACTGGCCCGGTTGCTATTCGATACCCAAAGGGCTTGGCTCGCAATGTCGATGAAAACGACATCGGTTCGGGCCTGCAGGCACGCAAGCTTGTGGATGGCACAACCAAACGCGTATGTATTTTGGCCATTGGCAAACTTGTTGGTGCTGCTCTCGAGGCTGCCGAAACACTCAAGGCCAGCAACAGCGATGTGACGGTGTGGGACGTGCGCTCGTGTGCCCCGCTTGACCCTGCGATGATTGCCGACGCGATGCAACACGACGTCGTCATCACCGCCGAAGACGGTATTCGAGACGGCGGTATCGGCATGACGATCGAGAACACGATCAACGATGCGAGCAACAGCACCACATCAACGACACATAAGCGCCCAGTTGTCTGTGTGCTTGGCGTGCCCACAACGTTTGTGCCAACAGCCAAGCCCAATGTGATTTTGCACCAAATGGGCCTCGATGCAGAAGGCATAGTTGCTCAAGTTTTACGCGCACTAAGCAACGATTAAGCGTGCCGAATTTGCACGAAGATTTTGCCCTAGCAGTCAGTGCAACAGATGCGGCAGACCAGATAAGTCTTGCGGGCTTTTCGTCCCGATCATTCGGCGTCTCGCGCAAGGCCGACAACAGCGAGGTCACCGAAATCGACCGAGCCACCGAGCGGGCAATCGTTGAAGTGTTTACCGCTGAGCGGCCTGGCTACGGAATTTTTGGCGAAGAGTATGGAGTTTCAGGACCGACCGATGCCGAGTATCAGTGGGTCATCGATCCGATTGATGGCACCACCAACTTTGTGCGTGGCGTACCGGTGTGGGCAACGCTCATTGCCTTGGTGCATAACGGCGTGCCCGTGTTGGGTGTGGTCTCTGCACCAGCGATGGGGTTTCGTTGGTGGGCAACTGCTGGCGGCGGTGCCTTCTTCTCGAATGCTGGTCGCGATGCCACCCGTATATATGTATCGAAAACGCAAACCATTGCCGAGGCTCACGTGAGCACGACACCCAACGCGGGATGGCAAGCAGTTGGTGGCATCCCCAAGTTGGTACAGCTACAAACCGACGCATTACGCGCGCGTGGTTTTGGAGATTTTTGGCAGCACATGCTCGTTGCCCAAGGCGCCATCGATGTCGCAGTCGACGTGATCGGCCTACAGCCCTACGACAACGCAGCCATCTACCCCATCGTGCAAGAAGCTGGTGGCACCATCACCAATCGTTTTGGCGTGGCCGACTGGCGAGCAGACTCATCGGTCAGCAGTAACGGAATTTTGCATTCCGAAACCATTGCCCGCTTGCAATAGGTTGTTGACAATGATTCAGCACAACCAGTGGGCACATCTGTGGCAACTCGATAAGTCGATTGCCTATCTCAACCATGGCGGATACGGAAGTGTGCCCGTGCATGTTCAAGAAGTGCAAAATACGTTTCAGGATCGCGCCAGTGCAAACCCAAATAGATGGTTTCGCTCTGAGATGCCCAACTTGATGATTGAGGCACGACACATTGTTGCCTATTGGTTTGGCGTTGCTCCCGAGCGGTTTGCTTTTGTGCCAAACGCATCGCAAGGTGTAATTACTGCAGTGCAGGCTTTAGTTGACGATGCCACTGCCCAAAAACAACAGGCGCACCTGATCGGCACATCACTCGGTTATGGCGGCGTGCTGTATGGCATGCAACATGTTGCGACTCGAAGCAACGCAACATACAGCGTCGCCGACTTGGTGTACCCCACCGACGTGGGCGCCGACGTGATCTCGTCGCGTATTCGTGCGTTACTGCCTGCCGACAATGCACCAACAATTGTTGTGCTCGATCAGATCACATCCGAGACGGGTGTGTTGTTGCCCGTTACCGAGATCATTGCATCGCTTCGCGCCACTCACCCACATATTCGCTTTGTCATCGATGCAGCACATTCGGCAGGCATGCTCGAACAACCGTTACCCGTTGGGTTCGATGTCTGGGTGGGTAATTTGCACAAGTGGTTGTGCGCTCCACGACCTGCAGCTGCACTGATTTGCGGATCAAACGAAATTGCAGCGCTCATGACACCGCTTGCACCATCGTGGGGATTCGAAAAAGGTTTCCCAACGTCATTTGAGTGGCAAGGCACCAGCGACTATTCGGCCTACCTCTCGGTGCCTGCCGCTATTACATTTCAAGAGCAGTGGAGTTGGGCAGAGCGCAACGCACATAACCGTGCGGTTGCCGACGGCGCAGCATCGTTACTGCGAGACGCTTGGGGCGTAACCAATCATTTGGGCGAACTTGTCGAAGCTCCGTGGATGCGCATGATTCGTTTACCAACAACCGCGCCATTAGACAAATCGCAAATTGATTCGTTAATTGAGCGTTGTGGCCTTGTGCTCAATGCGGAGTGTGCAATTATGACCGTGCGTGGCAATAGTTATGTGCGTATCTCGGCACATATGTATAACGAAGTCGATCAATACGAGGTGCTTGTTGGCCTTACTCAGTTATTGCCGTAGCGCTACTGTCACCTGCACCGCTTCTACGCGCCTGCATCGCCATACGCACTGCAATCAGAAGTAAAAATATTGCAAACAATGTGTTTGACAGCGAGTCGGACATTTGGGCAGACACCCAACCACCCGCAATTGCAGTAAACACTCCTATTGCGCCAACGATCGCTGCAGCAGCAAAATCGGAATTGCTGTTTTTGTGATTACGAAGCGATCCACTGATTGATGTAGGAATAATGACAGCGAGCGAAGTTCCTTTTGCTATGGCTGACGGAATACCAAACAACACGATCATCGCAGGCACCATGATCATGCCTCCACCTACACCAAGCATGCCTGCAAGGGCACCTGTTGCAAAACCAATTGCAATCAACACAATCATCACAATGAAAGAAAGCGTCTCGCGTCCGTCTCCGTGCGTGCTGAATAGAAGTTTTATGCCAGAGACTACGAGTACAAAAATAAAAACTGACGACAACACTCGCTTGGATGCGATTGCAAGCAGCTTTGCACCGAGGACCGCACCAAATACAGAACCGATTGCCAAAAACAACGCGACCGACCAATCGACATGATCGTGCGACCAGTAGGTGAGCAGGCTTGCAAACGAGATTGGTAATACCGCAGCAAGAGACGTGCCATGCGCAAGTCGCTGATCCATCTTGGTTGCAACGATGAGACCAGGCACGACCAAAATTCCCCCGCCTACGCCAAACAGACCCGACAAAAATCCGGCTGCAATACCGACAAGCAGGAGCAATGAAGTTCGGCGATCAAATTTTGGCATCGTCTTATTCTTGTCGGTCAGTTGTCGCGCAATAGCATCGCAATGTTGAGTACTGCATCAGCATGGACTTTGGCCTGCGACGTGCTCAGAGTTTCGCCAAGTTCAACCACAAATGCCATTCCGTCTTTCACACTGCGGCGCTGCCAAGTGGCTGCAACGCCTGTGTAGGTACCGCCAGTAATGCGCTTGATCGGTATGCCCGTGAGTCGGGAATACGTTGAGCGCATCGTGCCCTCAAGCCCTGTGCCCGGCGAGATGATGTTGAGATCTTGGTGATACCAAATGCCAAGAGCCGGCTTAATTTCGCGCATAAACGCAACAATGGCTTTGGTCTCTGGCTCTGACGCTTTGCTTTTGCCAGCAAATTGCCAATACCCCGGCTTGCCCATCTTGGCCCAGTTGTAAGGAAAATTGCGATTGAGATCGACCTGATTTGCATTGCCGCGTTGGTCGAGAGCGGTGCCATCTGGGTTCATAGTGGGAATAATCCACAAATCAATCCCCTTCGGCACGACCGACTCTTGCAAAATGTCGGTGATCAGTAGTCCTGCTGCTTCGTTGCCGTGAATCACGCCAACCACCACTACAACTACTCCACCTTTTGTACCGAGTCGCACGGCCTCTATCGGCTTACCCATCACCGTGGTTCCGATAACTCGCCTCTCAAGAAACGATGACGATTGCGCATGGGCAGATTGCGCAATAACTGCTGTGCCCAATAATCCAATTACTAGTGCAAACGCTTTTAGTTTGCGCAAGCAATCCCACCAGCAACAACAAATTTATTAGTGACTTCATACAGCACAACGCTTTGGCCAGGCGCAATTCGGCGCTGAGGCTCGCGCCAGTTGAGACGCACCTCTGAATCACTCAACACTTCAACGGTTGCAGATATTGCCGCGCCATGAGCGCTCGACTGCACGAGCACGTCGGTGTTGACGCGCAATCGTTGTGCATCTGCGGCATCAGACCACACGATGTTGTTCACGACAACCGATGTGCAAAACAGCTTTGACTCGTCACCCACTGTGATGCGTGCATTTGGGGTGTCTACATCGACCACATATTGCTTTGGCCCACCACCTGGCAGACCGAGACCCTTGCGCTGACCAATCGTTACGAGCTCGAGTGCTTCAACTCTGCCCGCTGTTGTGCCGTCTTCATTTATTACTTGTGCAGGACGAAATGGAATGCGGTTACCTAAGAAAGTTTCGCGTCCACCAGTTTTGCTAATGAAGCACACGTCTTGGCTGTCGGGTTTTGTTGCGGTTCGCAATCCCAATTCAACTGCTCTGTCACGCACTTGCGCTTTGGTTAAGTGCCCCACAGGAAACATGGTGAAAGCCAACTCTTTTTGGTCGAGCATGTGCACTACATAACTTTGATCTTTGGCATCATCGGCACCGCGAGCAAGTCGCATTGTGCCTTCGTCGTCTTTTTCGATACGTGCATGGTGACCAGTAGCAACGGCATCAAAACCAAGCAGTCGTGCGCGCTCACTCAGTCGATCAAACTTGAGATGACGGTTGCACTCAATGCACGGGTTTGGAGTAAAACCATCGACGTGCGCTTTCACGTATGGGTCTACAACGTGCTTGTTGAAATCATCCGAAAAGTTGAATACCAAGTGATCGATGCCCAATTGTTGTGCAACGCGCCTCGCGTCATCCACGTCGGAAACAGAGCAGCAACCGGTGTCGCTCTCGCCGCCCCACAAGCGCATGGTCACTCCAACTACTTCATGACCAGCATCTTTGAGTTCGGCTGCAGCGACCGACGAATCGACGCCTCCAGACATGGCCACGAGCACTTTCATGCTGTAAAGGCTAACGACGCAATTGCGTAACAGCGCCAACAATGGTGCGCACAGCAGTATCAATGTCGGCATCAGTAGTGGTGTGGCCGAGGCTCAACCGCAGAGCGCCATTTGTCCACTCGCGCGAAAGGCCCATTGCTGCGAGCACATGAGAGGGTTCCATGGCGCCACTTGCGCAAGCCGAAGCAGCCGATGCACACACGTCGGCTTGGTCGAGCAAAAACAACAATGCTTCACTTTCGATTCCTTTAATACAGAGGTGAGCAACGCCAGGCACGCGGTGTTCGCGCGGCACGGTTTCGAGCACGTCTGGCAATGCGGCAACGATGTCGTCTACAAGTCGGTCGCGCAGCTTGGTGACTCGCTCATTTTCGTCGGCACGAGTGATGTCGGTGAAATGCAATGCAGTTGCAGCGCCAATAATGCCGGCAACGTTGTGCGTGCCACTTCGCCTGTCGCGCTCTTGGCCACCACCAAAGATCATTGGTTCAAGTTGTTTGCCGGCTTTCAACACCATAATGCCAACACCTTTTGGTCCACCAAATTTGTGCGCCGACAACGACAGTGCATCAACGAGCGGAGTGATTTCACGCAAGTCAAGCCAACATGCTGCTTGCACGGCATCGGTGTGAAGCAAAGCGTTCGGTGCATGCTTTCGCACGATGCGAGCAACGTCGCGCATTGGTGTGATCGTGCCAACTTCGTTATTGACTGCCATCACTGACACCACAGTGATTGGTTTGTCTGGCGTTGCCTCTTGCAACACGCGGGTCAAATCATCAAGGTCAACAGAACCAACATTGTTTACTTGCACGACTACGCCATCTACGTGCTCAACACAATGCAACACGGCATGATGCTCGGTCGCGGTACACACAGCTACTCCACCCAATTTGCGCACGGTGCCCAACACTGCAGAGTTATCGCCTTCGGTACCGCCGCTTGTAAATATCACTTCGCCGGCATTGCACCCCAGAGCTTCGGCCACCACATCGCGGGCTTCGTCGAGTGCTTTGCGCGCAACCCGAGCAAACCGGTGCGACCCTGAAGGGTTGGCATACAGGTTGTCTAGAAAAGGTGTCATGGCCTCGATTGCCTCATGGCGCATGGGCGTTGAAGCCGCGTGGTCGAGGTACGTCACCATCATCCCAAGGGTAGCCCCAATGTAAAAAACCTAAATAGTTTCGTCCTTTTTAACCCATTGAACAGCACTACCAAGCCCCATAAAAGCTGCCTTCACGTACACATGGCCATAAACATGAAAGTGGAAGGCACTTGATGGCAACAGGCGTATATATCGATGGACTCAATTTGTACTACGGAGCACTTCGCGGAACACCTTTTAGGTGGCTAGACCTCGAAAAATTCTCGCAGTCATTGTTTCCCAGAGATGAGATTTCGATTATCAGGTATTTCACTGCGATGGTAAACAGTCGAGACCATAACGATGGTTCTCAGTCACGTCAGTCCATCTATTTGAGAGCAGTCCGAACAAATCCAAAAATCGAAGTACATCTCGGCCATTTCAATTCAACAACCAGGTGGAAAGCTTTCAGTAATAGCGATGTCCACCCTGCGACTCTCATAAGACCCGACTTACAACCTGAAGACACCTTCAAAGAAATGTGGACAGATGCGACGAGTCGATTTCATGGACGTACACCTTTGGCATACGTACGCCTCGAACAAGAGAAAGGCACTGACGTCAATCTCGCTTCGCATCTCGTAAATGACTCAGTACTTGGACTGTGCGACAAACTCCTAGTTGTTTCGAATGACAGTGATCTCGCTGGAGCAATCAAAGTTGCGAGGCAATCAGTACCCACAATTGGAATTCTTAACCCTCAAGGAAATATGACGAGTCCTTTCCTCAAGAAATCCGCCTCATTCGAACTACACCTACGATCTGACATCCTGGAAAAATGCCAGATGAATCAAACCGTTATTGATCAGAATGGTCGAGAAATTAGTAGGCCAAAATTGTGGCGATAAACACAGAGGCCCGCTCCAAGGAGCGGGCCCCGAAGCCCTTCCGACGAAGCAGAAGAGTCAAGTATAAGCACACCCTACAGCCGGCCTGCTGTGGGTTCACAACCTATTAGTGGTGGAATAGAGGCGTGGAGTATTCGCACAACCAGTACGGCGACGTATTTGCCGACATCTATGACGACTGGTATCACGACCTCGACAACATCTCCGACGTCGTCGAGTTTGTGTTGCAACTTGCCGAAAACAGTGCGGTGCTCGAACTAGGTGTTGGCACAGGCCGACTCGCAATTCCTATTGCCCAAATCGGCGTAGCACGCGGAGTACAAGTCGTCGGCATCGATTCGTCACAAGCGATGCTCGATGAGTTGCGTGCAAAGCCCGACGGCGCGCTGGTCGAAACGCACCTCGGGCACATGGTCCGCGATATGCCACTCGGCCCGTTTGGTGTGGTGCTTATTGCCTACAACACGCTGTTCAATTTGCTCACCGAACACGAGCAACGAGAATGCTTGCAACGATCCGCACAATGTCTGACCCCGGGTGGCCACATCATCGTCGACTGTTTTGTGCCCAATGAAACACTCCCCGATCAGTTGACCGATGCGACACATCGAAGCACATCAACTGGCGAGATTTTGAGCAGGTGGCAAGTCGACCGCGATGCACAAGTCATCAGCGGCGTATTCACTCAAGTTTCTGGCGATGCACCCAACATCTCTCGCCCATACTCCGTGCGTTACGCAACGGTTGCCCAAGTTGACTTTATGGCACATGAGGCTGGCTTAGTGGTTGAACAACGCTGGTCGTCATATACACACGATGTTTTTGATGACAGCAGTGTGCGACAAATCACCGTCTACGGCATCGCGCCATCGACAAGTTCCTAGTACCGTTTGCGTCATGGGAAAAATTCGCGTCAGCATAGATCTACAAGCCACACCAAAGCGAGTGTGGGAAGTTGTCGAACCAGTCGAGCGTCATATTGACTGGATGGCTGATGCCGTCGCAATCCGATTCATCGGCGAGCAAACCCGCGACGTAGGCACTTCATTTTTCTGTGACACCAAAGTCGGACCAATCAAACTTGTCGATCGCATGGAAATCACCGAATGGATTCCTGAGCGCGTCATGGGTGTGCGCCACGTAGGCATTGTGACCGGCACTGGCAAGTTCACACTTGACCCAATCGACAACGGCACTCGTACGAGATTCACTTGGGCCGAAGAACTGATCTTCCCGTGGTGGCTCGGTGGAGCAATCGGCTCATTCGTTGGCGGCAAGCTCGTAATGCGTGGCATTTGGAAGCGCAACCTGAAGAAGTTGAAGCAACTCGTCGAAGTCGCTGCCTAGTAACTCCGCGACTAGCGCAGGTCTGCAGGGTGCAACTCTTGCGCCCATGCATCAAAGAAACTTCTTAAATCTTGCACCAGCGTTTGGTTGATGGGAATTTCTTGATTGGAAAATCTGCTAATTGTTCGCATCATTTGAGCAAACACAGCAAAGTCCAAGGACGCCTCAATTTCAGCTGCTCGAACTAGCAGAAGCTCTTTACCGAAACGGCTTGCAAGTACAAAGACATCAGCAAAATCACGAGCTTCAGCCCTATCAAATAGCGCCAACATCTTTCGGCCCGCAAGTTCTTCATGGTTGAATGTTGGACCAAGCACTGAATTTTGTGACGGATATCGAGCGCCGACGTCAATCGCAATGTCAACTAACACTTCATCCGTTCCTTTCACATGCAATCGAACGAATGAATCGTCGGCTTGCACAACGACGCAAACCCATTGACGATTATTTGCTGCCGCGACAAATTGCACCATCGCCTCATTGACGTTGGTGAGACCCAACTCTCCAAAAAAGTCAAGATCTCGCGTAGGCCGACTGGTGAGCCCAGCAGCAAGAAGTGCACCACCTCCAGCAATCAAAAAACCATCTGATGCAGGCAATGAGAAAAACAGTTGGGCCACTTCAATCTGAAACGCTGAGGGCCCAGACATTTACGCAGCGGCTTCAATAATCGACTGCCAATGATCACGTACATTGCGTGGAAGCACTAATTCACTCCATGAATCAACGAGAAGTGCGCCGTCAATGTATGTCAGCATGTCATGAGGCATTCCCTCACGAATTACCGTTTCATAGAGACGCGCACGCTGGCGTCGATCACGAACCTCATACTCTCTGTCAGGTTGGGACCAATTCAACGAAAGTGGCAAAACCACCGGCTCAAAAACCTTGTTCACATCGAGTCTCCACAATCGATCCGGAACAAAAATTGATCGTCCTCGAGGTGTTTTGATTTTTGAAAATTTGATGCGGTGTTGCAGCGTGAGCTCGTAGCCAGCTACTTCCATCAATCTTTCAACAGTCTCAAGATTGGGTGATTTACGTCCGTGTTCGTAGGCCGACAACGTCGTGCGAGAAGTACCAGCCTGCTCTGCCATTGCCTGCTGGGTCAGCCCCGAAGCCAACCTTGCTTGTTCGATCAGTTGTGCCGCCATATAGACAGCGTATCCGATTGGATACCCCAAATTAGAGGGTACGGAGAAGCGCCGTCGTGGCGGCGCCAAGAATGACCACAACGATCAGCGGGAGTTTGCGCCACGCAGCGATAATCGCAACTCCTAAACCAATGGCTCGTTCGTCAATCGCATACGACTGACCACTAGTAAATGAAGAGTTGAACACGAGCGCGGCCAATAGTGCAGCCGGAATCAACATGAGACAGCGCGACAACACATCAGGAAGTTTGCGTGAACCAACAACCACAAAACCAAGCATCTTGAATGCGTATGCGCCAATCGAAAGCCAGATCACGAGTGCCCACGACATGTTCATTGCACTGTCTCGTTATCTGATGCAGTAGCTGATCTAGTGACAGATGAATCAGTAGGTCGCAGGCCTACAAAAATCGCGAGTCCCGCAGCCAAAATCGGCAAACCAATTGGCACGAATGGCGCAAGCACCACACTGATCAGTGCGCCACCAGCTGCAGCGAAACGACCGTTGACTGTCTTGAGGTGCGGAAACAACATCGCTACGTAAGCAGCGGTGAAACCAACATCGAGTCCAAACGTATGTGGGTCAATCGCGCTCCCCAACACTGCGCCGAGCAACGTGCCCAAGTTCCACAATGAAAAAAGCGCAATCGCTGTTGTCCAAAACGCAATTTTCTGCAAACGCGGATTCGTCTGTGCTGTCATCATCGCTGTTGTCTCGTCGATGACGAAGTGTGCGGCGAGCAAACGCTTGCCAAGTGACTCGTTGAAATATGGCGAGAGCGCAAGGCCGTACACACCGTTGCGACCCGCGAGCAACAACGCGCCACCGAGAGCACCGCCCACCGAGCCACCAGTGCCAATGACAGTCATCGCCGACATTTGTGATGCGCCAGTAAACGTAAAGAAACTCAATGCACATGCTTGCCACACATTTGCGCCTGCGCCAACTGCAAGCACACCAAATGCCAAAGCAAAAACACCTACTGCCCCACTTAATGCCAACGCCGATGTAACGACAGGACGAACTTCTGGTTCAAGACGAAACTTCATTGACTGTTAGGCCTTAATGCCTTTCAGCATGTCATCGGCTGCAGTCCATGGATCGAGTTGGTTTTCAAGAACTTTGGTTTGCAGTGCATCCCACTCGCTACCCGAGCAGATTTCGCGTGCTCGGTGCTCGAGCCGGCGCTCTACTATCTCGCGCAATTCTTCGCGCAGGCGAAATGACCTACGGCGCTCCAACAAGCCAGTAGCCACGCTGTGCTCGCGATGTTTGACAACCACATTCCACAACTCTTCTACCCCATCACCCGAAGTTGCAGTGGTTTGCAAAATCGGTGGTCGCCATGCGTCATGCGCAAGGTCTGAAAGATCGAGCATCTGCTCAAGGTCTCGTCGCGTCTCGTCTGCGCCTTTGCGGTCGGCTTTGTTGATCACAAAAATGTCGGCGATCTCCATGAGACCCGCCTTGTTGGCTTGCACTGCGTCACCCCAACCCGGGTTGACAACAACAATTGTGGTGTCGGCTTTGCCTGCGATCTCTACTTCTACTTGGCCAACGCCAACTGTCTCAACCAAAATCCACGGGCAACCAACTGCATCCAATAAACGAATTGCTTCGGTAGTTGCAAGCGACAATCCACCAAGATGTCCGCGTGTTGCCATGCTGCGAATAAATACTCCAGTGTCGGTTGCGTGGTCTTGCATGCGCACTCTGTCACCAAGAATTGCGCCACCAGTAAATGGTGAAGAAGGGTCGATTGCAAGCACAGCAACATTGAGATCTTGTGCGCGCAAGTGCCCGATCACTGCACTCGTGAGTGTGCTCTTGCCAGCACCCGGCGCACCAGTAATACCTACGGTGTATGCATTGCCACTTTTTGGATACGTGAGCCTGCCAATTGTGCGCGCGTCATCACCACCACGCTCGATCAGTGAGAGCAAACGTGCAAGCGAACCGCGATCTCCTTGCAAAGCGCTTGCAAATAGTGCAGTTGGATCGGTGACGCGAGTGGCCAACAGTTATACCGCCACGACCTCGGTGACGCCGTCAACACGGTCACGCATAATTCGCTCGATGCCGGCTTTCAGAGTTTGGTCAGATGCCGGGCAAGTGCCACAAGCGCCAACCAGAGTTACTTTCACGATTCCCGTTACTTCATCAACATCTTGTAGCACGATGTCGCCGCCGTCGGCCTGGAGAGCGGGCCGAATGACCTCGATGGTTTCCTCTACCTGCGTTCGCATTGTCACTGAAGTTCTCCCAATCGTTTGCTCGCCTCTACGATACGGGGGTGCTTGCTCATCAGGGTGGTTGGGACGAAATCTTGCTGGTTGCAGGGCCGATTGCCGTCATTGTGTTGGTGCTGTGGCAGGCAACACGGCGCGCCGATCGCCAAGCAGCAGAGCGTGAAAGCCTTGCGGATTCAGCGTCTACGAACGGCGAGTAACAAGGGCGCCAAGAGCAGCCAATTTGCCAACCAGGTCGTCGTAGCCACGATCAATGTGATGAATGTCGTTGATCACTGTCTCGCCACTCGCAACCAAACCAGCCACCACTAACGCAGCACCAGCGCGAATGTCTGGCGCGTTTACCGATGCGCCAACAAGTTGTTGGACGCCACGAATTACTGCGTGGTGCCCGTCGATATATATATCGGCGCCGAGTTTTTGAAGCTCATCGACATAGCGAAACCGACCAGGATACAAATTTTCGGTTGCTATCCCCGTGCCACTGGCAACACTGAGCATGCCAACAAGCAGTGGCTTGTAGTCGGTAGCAATGCCGGGGTATGGCAGCGTTGCGAAATCGATTGATCGCAGCCGATCAGATGCAACAACACGCAACCCGTCTGCTTGGGGCGTGATGCTGACGCCCATCTCTGCATATCTGTTGAGCAACATCTCCATGTGCTCAGCGCGTGCTCCGCGCACAAGCACGTCGCCACCAGCAACCGCGACCGCGGCAATGTATGTGGCAGCTTGCACTCGGTCGTTAATTACTTCGTGAGTTACTGCGTGCAGCGTCGATGGAGACACGCCAGTGATCGTCAACTGAGCGGTACCAACACCGGCGATATTTGCGCCCATTTTATTGAGCATGTCGCACAGGTCGCCAATCTCTGGTTCGCGCGCAGCATTGTCAATCACTGTCACACCATCGGCAAGCACGGCAGCCATCAAGATATTTTCTGTTGCACCAACACTCGGAAACTTCAGTGTTATTTGCGCGCCATGCAAATGTGTTGCCGTAGCTTTCACACCATCACGATTGAGTTCAAACTCTGCGCCCATAGCTTCGAGGCCCGCAACATGAAGATCGATCGGGCGTGAACCAAAATCGTCACCGCCCGGCATTGCAATGTCTACGTGCCCATATTTGCCGAGCAACGGACCAAGCAGGTTGATTGAAGCACGAATTCTGTCGACTAATTCAAATGGCGCAATCGGCGTGATGTTGCCAGTATTAATGAGCAACAATTCGTGCGCATCGAGTCGTTGTGTCGACATGCCAAGCGCAGTCAATAATTCGCACATTGTGGCAACGTCGGCTATGTCTGGCACATTGGTGAGGCGATACTCGCCCTCGGCTAGCAACGTTGCAGCCATGAGTTTGAGCACCGAATTTTTTGCACCGGGCACCAGCACCTCGCCACTCAGCAGAGAAGAGCGGCGGACAACGATTTGCATGGCATATTCAGTATGCTCGCGCGGTGGCCTTACGCGACTTACAAATCCATAAAATACCGCTACTGCGGGGTTTCATGGCGTCAGAGCCACTCACTTTGCGCCAACGAAATGTGCTTTGGTTGTTGTGGCTCGCGTGCTTGCCCGCATCATTTGTCAATACCGTTTTTACTCAAACCGCTACTTACGCAGCAGCCGAATTTGACGTGAGCGAACGCGGTCAGGGGTTTGCTGCAGCCATTGTGCGCTGGGGTGTTGTAATCGCATTGCCATTTGCGTTTTCTGCCGACCGCTTTGGTCGACGCAAGATGATTGTTGCTATGAGTTGGCTCGCACCGATAGTCGCTTCGCTAGGCGCACTCTCCCCGTCGTTTGGATTTCTCGTTGCAACACAAACAATCGGTCGGCCGCTGGGCATCGCGCTCAGCATTTTTATTGTGGTGTTTGCCACCGAAGAGATGGGTACCAACACACGCGCGTGGGCACTCAGCGTGCTTGCCGTTGGCAGTGGTGTTGGAGCGGGCTCAGCAGTTGGTGCACTGCCACTCGCTGGCATCTCTGACAGCTCGTGGAGATATGTATATGTAGTTGGTTTGGTGTGGCTTGTCGTTGCGGTCGTGCTCACGCGTTCATTGCCCGAAACCGAACGTTTTCTTGCGTTGCAAGACCAAGAAGATCACGAAACGCCTACACACCATTCGAGTGCGGTTGGTGCACGCATTCATCGCGATCGGCTGTGGTTGCAAATAGCGGTTGCGGTATTGACCAACATTTTCATTGCTACAGCATCGGTGTTTCAGATTCGTTATCTCAAAGATGTGCGCGACTATTCGGCAACTCTTGTTGCAATCTTTACGACCATCACGGCTATTCCCGCTTCTATTGGGTTGATGATCGGCGGCCGAATAGCCGACCTTCGAGGCCGAAAAAATCTTGCAATTGTCACTATTCCGCTCGGCGCGATATTGATTGCTCTGTCATACAGCCGTGGCAGTTACTCGATGTGGATCTCATCGATATTTGGCGGCATCTGTTTGGGTCTTGCCTATCCGGCCATGGCCGTGTTTCGTAGCGAATTATTTCCTACGGCAAAACGTAATCTTGCATCTGCAATCATCACCACTGCATCGCTGATTGGCGGCAGTATCGGGTTGATAGGCGCAGGACTCCTGCTTGATCACGACATCAGTTATGGCACTGTGATGATGGGTCTTGCAATGGGCCCGGTGCTGGTAGCCGTGCTCGTATTTGTCAAATACCCCGAGACCGCTCATCGCAGACTCGAAGAACTCAATCCAGAAGACAACGTGTTACAAATTTTGTAGCCACTGGGCAACAAAGTTTGCGACTTGCACATCGGCACCACGCAATTCGTGTCGACCTTTTTCAATCATCTGCACCGTCGGCTGTTTTGGCAAGAGTTTCCATGCCAATTCCAATTCCTCCGGCGTTCCAAACTCGTCGCGAGTGCCACTGATAAACAGCAGCGGGCTCTGCAGGTTGCCAAAATGTGCAGTGCGCAACTGCTCAGGTTTCTTTGGCGGATGCAACGGATACCCAATGCATGCGATGCCTAATACATCGAGAGGATCGACCTCATCGCTTGCCGCCATCGTGCACATGCGCCCGCCCATCGACCGACCACCGATCACGAGTTGATTGGTGCTGCACCGCAGTTGATTGGCAAATTCGCGCACAGCCGATTTCACGCATTCAATTAACACGGGAGCTTTGTCTGGAAACTTTTTTCCCGCCAGTCGGTAAGGAAAATCGACTCGCAACGTTGGCAGAGGTGCAACCGCTTGCTCAATCGCAATTAATGCAGAGTGTTGTGCATCACTCCCCGCACCAGGAAAAAGTACAAAACCACGCGCGTTCATTAACTGAGCAATACTCTGCGTGCTTCGCTTAAATCAATGATCGATCTGCCAGCAGACCCTTCGTCGCCACCGTGATCGGGATGTACATCGCGCAGGCAGTCGCGAAAACGAGCCTGTACTTCTCGCTTAGATGGCTTGATCGTGCCTGCAGGAAAACCCAAAATCTCGAGCGCCCATGCCCTCGGATCGGTGAGTGCTGAAATTGTTGATGATTCGTTGCCTGTCAAATAGGTAATGAACAACTGACCGAGCGGCCCACGCCATGTCATGGCTCTGAGCAATATGGGCGCGATCTTTTTGCGCACTGGCTCGTCGAGTCGTTCCAATACATAGATGGCACCAAGCACATGCTGCAACGGCGCACCGGTTTCAGAAAACTCAAAATGCACGTCGCCATCATCACTGACCATGCGATGCACACTGCGCCCAAGCCCGTGACGATCGGCTTGATAACGATGACGCAATCGTGGTTGCACAATGCGCTCGCCTCGCTCCACTTGACCAATCAATCGATGCACGTCAGGAATCATGTCCTCATGAACATCTCCGACATATTGGGCAATAATTGCGCCGAGCAACACACCTCCAAGACCAGGTGCTGGGTCGATAGGCAGAATGATGTGCCCCAATGAAAGACGGCGGGTTGGTGTGATCGGCCGTGAATGCCAAAACTCAACTTCGGCAAGTACTTCGGCTTGTACTTTGCTCAACTACTTACCGTCGGTGAACTCAACACCCCTGCTGTCTATCGAGTCGAGGCACGAATCGACAACGGTCTCGACGCCAACCGGAACCAAGAGCACTGTGCCGTCCCAGCGATACCCAATGTCTAGATTGTCGAGCATGTCGCACAGTTGCTTGCGCTCGCCCTCTGTCCATTCGTCAAGTTCATATTCTGTGATGTTGTCATCTGCGGTCTCTTCGTCATCATCCGCATCCATCTGCTCTTCAAGTTCATCCAAGATGTCTTCAACAATTTCTTCTTGATCTTGTGGCACTACTAATTCATCGCCGTCCCACGCGTGCGGCACCTCGGCTTGAGCAAGTGCAACAACCACATCGGCTCGCTCGTCTACCGACCAATCGGCCAAGTCGTAGCGAGTACTGAGGGCTTGCGCGTCCTTTGGGTTCCATTCGCTCACAGCACAAACGCTACTTGTTTTGAGCCCAGATACGACTTGCGACTATATTTAAGGTTCATGCCAGCCAAGGAACGTCCAGACCGCAACCTTGCGATGGAGTTGGTGCGAGTCACCGAGTCGGCAGCACTCGCCGCTTCGAGTTGGGTCGGTCGTGGCGATAAAAAAGGTGCCGATGGCGCAGCAGTAGATGCGATGCGCAATGTGCTCGACACCGTCAGCATGGATGGCATCGTTGTTATTGGTGAAGGCGAAAAAGACGAAGCGCCCATGCTCTACAACGGAGAGCGTGTTGGCAATGGATCCAAACCACTCGCCGACGTTGCAGTCGATCCGATCGACGGCACAACGCTTACCGCAATGGGTCGTGGCAATGCACTTTCAGTAATTGCGGTTGCCGAACGCGGCGCGATGTTCAATCCCGGGCCATGTGTGTACATGGAAAAGATTGCGGTTGGCCCTGAAGCCGCAACTGCAATCGACCTCAATGTTTCGCCAACAAAGAATCTCAAAGAAGTTGCAAAAGCGATGAAAAAACCGCTGAGCGAACTCACCGTGATGATCTTGGAGCGCGACCGCCACAATGATTTGATCGCCGAAGTGCGCTCGACAGGTGCTCGCATTCGCCTCATCACCGACGGCGATATTTTTGCAGCGATTGCTGCAGCATCAAGCGAAGTTGGTGTAGACGTGCTGATGGGCATTGGCGGCACTCCAGAAGGTGTTGTTGCGGCCGCAGCGCTCAAGGCAATGGGCGGCCAAATACTTGGTCGTTTACATCCGCGCAATGATGAAGAAAGAAAAGCAGCGATCGCGCTTGGCTACGACCTCGACAAAGTTCTCACCATCAACGACTTGGTGAGTGGCGATGATGCATTTTTTGCAGCAACCGGTCTTACCGATGGCGAATTACTTCGTGGCGTTCGATACGACGCTTATGGCGCACGCAGCCACAGCCTCGTGATGCGCAGCCGTTCAGGCACGATTCGTTATATCGAGACGCACCACAGGCACGATCGCCTGAGCGCGTACTCATCCGATACAACCAAGTAGCTCTCAACAGCACTTTTGAGTGCTGGACACGCAGAGCTTTGATCGCTGGTGGATCTCATCAGACCGCTACCAGGAAAACGTAAGCATCAAGCCAAGGGGACCAAACAGGGATGTCAGAATCCCCTTGGCTTGATGAAACCAGAGTTACCAGGCTCTAGCTATACGTTTTTGATTTTGCTGCAATCAATCTGAAGCATGCCGTTGATGGCAAGTCCAGTAACTGTCTTGCGTGAGGCAGTCACGTTGATCGCCGTGTTGACGATCAAATATGGTGTCTCTGCAAGGCACGCTGTCTGAATTGCCTTGCTTGCCTTCTTCTTCGCTGCTGGCGAAAGTGCCTGCAAGTAAGAATCGACTGCTGCGTCCATGACACGACTGTCGAGCATGGCGCCGCTCCAGTCGCCTGTTGAGCGGAATTCGCGCATGAGGTATGTGTCTGGAACACCACGGCCGGACCATTCGGTGATACCCAAGTTGGAAGCCAACCATGAGTGGTTATCGAACTGGTTGACTTTGCCTGGCTTGGATGGGTACGGATCGTATGTGTAGTACACAGCCGAACCACCATCTGAACCATCGATGACCAAGTTGACCTTGATACCAATCTTGGCAAGCGATGACTTGATCAACTTTGCGTACTTGTTGATGTCGTCACGAGCCCAAGTTGACAAGTCAACTTTGAAGCCCTTTGGAACACCAGCTTCTGCCATCAAGGCCTTTGCCTTAGCAAGATCTTGCTTGCGCTGTGGAACTGATTTGTCTGCCGATGGGTATGCATCCATGACGCTGTCGTTGGCAATGACGCCACCGAGGCCTTTGAGCACACCTGCGATGTAGCCAACACGGTCGATTGACAGTGCTGCTGCTTCACGAACTCGCTTGTCCTGGAAAGGACCGAAGTTGGTGCGCATGTGTGAGTGCAAACCGCCTGCACCCATCTTGGTTGTTGCAATGTTGAACTTTGACTTGTCGAGTGCAAGTGCATCAGATGCTTCAATTGCTGCGATGTAGTCAAGTTTTCCGGTCTTCAACAATGGCAAAGCTGCTGCTGCTGAAAGGAACTGAATGAATTCAACTTTGTCAAAGCCAGGCTTGAAGCTCTTGTCCCAGTAGTACGGATTCTTCTCGTACACCGTGCTCTCGGTGTTGACATGGCTGACCATCTTCCATGGGCCAGCTGCAACCATTGTCTTTTCCCAGCCTGCTCCACCGAATGCACCTTTTTTGATGATGCACATTCCGTATGAAGCCGAGGAAACGAAGTATGGAAAGTTGGCAACGGGTTGCAACAAGTTGAATTGCACCGTGTTTGCGTCAACTTTTACAACACCAGAGGGCTCCAAAATGTTGTCGTAGTTGCCCTTCGAGCGCGAGATGCCCTTTGTGATGGTCTTGTCAAAAATTGACGTGTATGTGTAGACAACATCGTCTGCAGTGAGCGCAGTGCCGTCATTGAACTTCACACCTGAACGAATCTTGAACACCCACTGCTTTGCATCAGCTGATGAAGTCCAGCTTTCGGCGGCGCGAGCCTCGAGGCTGCCGTCTGGTTTCTGCCAGCACAACCATTCGCCAACCATGGCCAAAATGAACAGCGAGCCGCCCGAAGTTTCCCATGGTGCTGCAACGTGTTCTTGCTTGCCGGTTGCAACGCGGAGTGTTGTGCTCGTTGCTGCGCTTACTCCTGAGTCATTCAGCATTTGCGCAAGCGGAATTGAAACACCCGCTGCTGCTGCTCCCTGAATGAAACGACGTCGCGACAATCCGTTCGTCGAGACTTCCTCTGTGATTTGATCTGTGATCGACATTGTTCCCCTTTATAAAATTGGATATTGGTAGGTGTGATAAAAATCAATATCGAAATATTGTTCAACCACGTCACGAATGGTACGACAGACGGGCAGTTAATGCCTTATTTTTTGGTCGTCTCGGGCTATTTTGGGTCGGACTAAAATCGAAGCGAGGCATTACTAAAAGTATTAGCCCACTACTGCAATCGCCTCATCCCCAAGAGTCTTGTGTCCTTCTTTAGTGATCCATTCGAGCACCGATGCAACCGAGTCATTGAGTGCGAGACCTTTACGGTACATGACTTGAAATGGATTCTGTGTGCGAATGGTTTCACCAATGCGCACGAGCTTTCCTTCTTCCAATAGGTCGGCAACCAAGTGGGTCCAGCCAAGTGCAACACCCTCACCGTCAACTGCTGCCTGCAATACCAGCGAGTAATCATTTGATTGATACACCATGTTCAGGTCTGCTGACCCGATCTTGTGATTGTCAAACCACATTTGCCAACTAAATCGCGCCGAAAACCGCTGCTCAAGATTGACGAGGTCTGCACTTGCCATCGACTCGATGCCGCTCTCAATAATTGGTTGTGCAACTGCTGGCGCAGCAACAGCACCGATTTCTTCGTAGCAAAAACGTGTTGCAACCAAATCGGGTCGATCCACGTTTCCAAGTGGTATCCACAGATCGGCGTCATCATTGCCAATCGATGTATCGGTGTCACGAGTAATCACACGCAAGTGCACGTTGGGGTGTTCGCGCTTGTATGCAACAAGTCGCGGCATCAACCAATACGTAGCGAGCGATGTCGATACCGACAGCGTGACTGTGGGGTCGCCCTGGTTTGGCCGTGCCAACTCGACTGCTCTATCTATATCTACAAACAATTGCGAGATTCGTTCAAACAGGTTTGCCCCGGCAGCCGTGGGCACAATCCCCGAAGGTGTCCTTATAAAGAGACGCACTCCGAGGGCGTTTTCGAGGCGCGCAACCGAGTGGGTGACGGCCGATTGCCCAACACCAAGCGCATGAGCAGCAGCACTAAAACTGCCGCTTCGTGTGGCAGCAACAAACGCTCGCAGCCAAGTATCAGAAACTTCGGCCTTGATATTATTTTTGTTCATACCAAGCGAAATTATATCCACCTCAATAAGTCTTTGGTAGAGACAGATCGTGGTCGCTATCAATTATTGTCAATACCACTATGAACCAACAGACGTCTCCCAATAACTCCCTTCCATCAATAGGTTTTCTTGGTTGCGGCAACATGGGCGGGCCAATGTGTATCCGTCTGGTGCAGGCCGGTTACAAAGTCACGGCTTTTGACATTAACAATGAAGCACTACAACGCGTTGTTGATCAGGGTGCCGTAGCAGCAACATCACCAGCCGATTGCGCAAAGAACGCTGACATCTTCCTCACTTCGTTGCCACGACCAGACCATGTCGAAGCAGTCATGTTGGGCGACAACGGAGCACTCGAGCATTTGCAGTCTGGTTCAATCTGGGTCGATCTCACAACCAATCGCAAAGACTTGGTTGAAACAATTGCTGCTGCAGCACCATCGGGTGTACAAGTTGTCGACTGCCCTGTCACCGGCGCGGTTGACGGTGCACGCAATGGCAAGCTCACGCTCTTCATTGGTGGCGACAAAGAACCTGTTGCGCGAGTAACACCGATCTTGAGCAACCTCGGACTCGTGATTCATTGTGGTCCACGCGGCACGGGCAATGTTGTCAAGCTCGTCACCAATCAGTTGTGGTTTATCGCAGCCGCAGCAATTGGTGAAGGCTTTGCAATCGGCATCGGCAACGGCGTCGAGCTCGGCACACTGTGGCACGCCATTAAAGAAAGTGTTGGCGACAGTTTCGTTGTGCGCCACGATGCCCCATCAATTTTTGCAGGTCACTACGACCCATCGTTTTCACTCGACCTGTGCATGAAAGATCTCAATCTCATTGGCGAACTCGGATCAAACATCACTGCATCGCTGCCCATGACCGACGCAGCACGCGGAGCATTTGCAGTAGCCCGCGAGCGCTACGGCGCAAACGCAGCCGAACTTCATGTTGCCAAGCGAATCGAAGACGACGCCAACATTTCAATGCGCTTAGCTGGCGACTGGACTCCACCATGGGAGCAGTGAGCCGCATTCACGGATCTGCCCAACAGCGTCCAACAACTTCACGTGAAACATTTAGCGCAGAGGTATTCACCCCGCACATTGCCGAATTGGCAATCGATGTACCAAAACGCATCAGCGAGATCAACGAAGTCAAGTTGCGCGCTGGTCGACTCGCAAAACTTCGCACCCAACTCGCAGCGCATGGCTATGGCGCAGCACTGCTCAGTGACCCAATGAATATCAGGTATGCAACGGGTTCGCGCAACATGATGGTGTGGACAATGCACTCACCAGGTCGCTACGTGTTTGTGCCGGTCGACGGACCAGTTGTCATGTTCGAGTACGGCACGTCAAAACATCTTTCAGAGGGCCTCGACACTATTGACGAACTACGAGTCGGCGTCTCCAATTTCTACTTCATGACTGGTCCCCGAGCAGCCGAAAAAATCGCATTGTGGGCGCACGACATCATTGACCTCATGCGTCAACATGGTGGATCCGACCAGCGTTTGGCCGTCGATCGCTGCGAACCATGGGCTGCAAAGCACTTTATCGATGCAGGCATCTCGCTCTTTGATGCGCAAGAACCCATCGAAAAAGCCCGCATGATTAAATTGCCCGAAGAAATCCAATGCTTGCAGCTCGCAATCGATGTTTGTGATGTGAGCGTCAACCGCATGCGTGAATCAATCAGGCCTGGCATTACCGAAAACCAACTGTGGGGTGTGCTCCACGACAACAACATCGCCCACGATGGCGAGTGGGTCGAATGCCGCCTTCTCGCATCTGGACAGCGCACCAACCCATGGTTTCAAGAGTCGGGTAACAAAGTCATCGAAGCCGGGGAGATTGTCGCCTTTGACACCGACATGGTTGGCCCAATGGGATACCTCGCCGACATTTCTCGCACCTATGTCTGCCCTGGCAAAGCCCCCACGGCCAACCAACGCATGTTGTACGACATCGCCCAAGAACAGTTACTCACCAACATCGATCTCATCAAACCCGGCCTTTCATTCAGAGACTTTTCACAACAGTGTTGGCCAGTACCAGAAAAATATCTCCCAAATCGATACATGTTGATGGTGCACGGTGCCGGGATGGTCGACGAAAGCCCGACCGTTGCCTATGCCATCGACTTTGATGACTGGGGTTATGACGGGGTCTTCGAGGAAGACATGTGTGTCTGCGTCGAAAGCTACATCGGTGAGGTGGGCGACAAAGAAGGCGTAAAGATCGAAGAGCAGGTTTTGATCACAAAAACCGGTGCGGTCCGCATGTCTAATGTGCCGCTCGTTGACGCTCTCGAAATCTAAGCAACATCAGTTTGCAAGTTGCTCATCGCGTATTCGCTGAAATAATTGCCATGCGTTCTTGCCAAAGTGGCCTCCGATTGCGAAGTGAGTCTCACTACCTCAACATCTTGTGGTTCCGCATTTTGGCTATCCAATTCTGCCAAACGATCTAATGACGGCCAAAAATCTTCATCACAAAAACGGTCAATACCGATCAGCTTTCCTGTTGATCGACGAAACTGAACAATCACAATCATGATTTCACCTTACCTTTCTCTCAATTTCGATTACCAGGGTATTAATAATGTTGAGTCCCTGAAACAATTCCGCTGTGTTATTCAAAACTCCGACTTCACTCAACTCAATTCTCCGTCCAAGTTCGACAAGGTTTCTATACGAGTTCAGCAGCAGGTTACGCACAACAGGGCTATACGTGTCAACTACTGGCTCTCCGCCGTATCGCACCTCTCGACTGACTAAGCGTGCAAGAGATTCCATTGATCTCGCCCATTCATGCTGCAAAGGAGTCCGAATCTGAATCTCACCTAAATAGAGACCCTGGCGAACCTCTACGTGAACAGCGCGATATCCGAAACTTGGAAATTCTCTTCTGAGTCGTTTTGCAGGCTCAATCCCTCATTGACGACAATTCGTGCGCCAACGACATCCCTCAAACTGCTTGGATATTTCATTTCCCAATTCAGCCCATTGAGAACGGAGAAAGCTAAATACCGACTGATCTACATCATTAAGCTCACCAGACTTAATTGCCTCACCAAGGCGGTCGATCCGGGCTCGGGATAATTCCATGCACGGATGTGTGCATGACCTGCCCCTTTAGTGCGGAAATATTTCAATGTCCTTCAAGTACTTGACACACAGAGCACGGCCTGTGTGACACTTTGGCCAACCTCCCGTACACATGGGTGGCATGACCCAAACACTTACAGGAGCAGCCATGACTGAGTATTTCCAGAATCCCGAAGAATCGTTAGTAAGCAAATTAAAAGACAGTTTTGATCCGCGCTGGAATCGCCCAGCAACTCTCGGAGACTTGCGCAATGCACTCATACGCATTGACAACGAACTTGCTTCACTTCGCTACTACATCGATTTACAAGCGTTCAATACGAAGCAAAAATGACAGATCACAAAGTGGATCGCAAGTGGGACGAGCTGGCCGATCGCGGCGATTTGCGCACTGTCATGCAGCGCATCGACAAGAGGTTTGATCGCATCGAGCGTCTGCACTGGATTCAGATCATCGCATTCGTGTGCGGGCTGGTCGCTATCTCACTGAAGTAATTGACCCATACATACAAAAAGGGCGGGCCGCCGAAGCGACCCGCCCTTCTTTACTACTGAACTACTGAACTACTGAACTCAGTTGCCACCTTCGGTGAGGGTGACAGTGATTGGTGCAAATGCTGCACCATTGATGTCAATTCCCTTTTCGGTGAGCAATGCAAGCGCTGCAGTCACGATTTCATTCGTGTGTGCTGCATCGCTTGGAGCCTTGGTCAACACGGTGCCGCCTTCGAGGTTCTTCGCTGTTAGCGAAAGATCCACTGTGCGTGTCCATGCTGCCTCGTCGATCATGCCTACACCTGCTGGTGCTGGCCAGATCAACTTGTTGACTTCATTCATCTGCCACAACTGGTGAGTTGCGCCAAGCTTGGAGCCCTTTGCTACAACGATGTCTGTACAAGCCTGTGCGTCATCGCGACAGAATGCCCAGCCCATCAATGATGCAGCAACGAACTTGACTGCTGTTGCGTTGTAGTCGGTATTGAACAAACGGTGACCGTCAGCCCAAATTGCGTCCTGCAACATTCCAACACCTTCGGCCTCGTACGAGACGACGTTCAAGTCATCTGCTGTGTACAAAGCCTTTGTTGCTGGGTTGATTGTTTCCAATACCTGTGCGTACTCGTTGTAGGTCATTGCTTCTGCAGCGTCAATGTCGCCTGCAAGCAAGCCCGACATGTCGAACTGTTGCTGAACGAGTGTTACGTCTGTTGCTGGATCAAGACCGGCCTTTGTCAGTGCTGCAAAGATTTCGAACTCGTTGCCGTAGCCCCAGTTACCAATCTTCTTGCCTTTGAAGTCTGCCGAAGTTGCAATTGCTGCATCTTTGAACGAAACCTGCAATGTGCCTGAACGTTGGAACACCTGTGCGATGTCCACGATGTTTGCTCCACCTTCACGTGCTGCAAGAGCCTTTGAGACCCAAGAAACTGCGAAGTCTGCTTCGCCGTTGGCGAGAACAGTCTGTGGTGAAATGTCTACCGCACCTTCGAGGATGGTTACATCGAGACACATGTCTGCGTAGTAGCCATTCTCAAGTGCTGCGTAATAGCCAGCGAACTGAGCCTGTGTGAACCACTGCAACTGCAATTTGACAGGTGTTGGTGTGACGCACTCTTCTGGTGTTACTACTGCTGCTGCAGCCGTGGTGTCAGTTGCTGCTTCATCCGAACTGCCGCATGCAGCGACAACCAGGGACAATGCAGCGAGACCCGCAACTGCAAGCTTGATGCTTGACTTCTTCATGTTTGGTACTCCCCCGAGAACCGAAGCTCTCTACTTGTTGTTGTTGGTTTTACTTGCAACGCCACCCCGAGAGGCAACGTTTTCTAGCACTATGGATACAGCGTAGAAGGTTAATCCAAGTAAGCAAGCACCGAGCACGTAGGCCCAGGCTGCGGCGTTCTTGGAATTGGCGATATTGCTGGTAATTCGGCTCCCGAGACCGTTTTGGGAGCCCCCAAAGTACTCGGAAACAAAGGCCGTAATCACCGATACTGGAGCAGCGATTTTGAGCGCCGTAAACAGATAAGGAACGGCATTGGGTACCCGAACTTTTCGCAATATTGCAAAGTCGCTTGCCGCATACGACTTCATCAACTCGACATGGGTTGATTGCACCTGGGTGAGCCCTTTGGCGACGTTGACCAGCACGATGAAGTACACCACGAGCGAGACCATGATCCGTCGTGGAATTTCGCTGGTGATCGAATACATATTGTTGAGCACTGCCACCAATACAAAA
>Ga0208566_1000077_pt1 | contig 69698 bp, 59 predicted proteins | sample PL_2010_150m_FD_184159 | JGI IMG/M metagenome (GOLD analysis project Ga0208566, IMG submission 184159) | Freshwater microbial communities from Powell Lake, British Columbia, Canada to study Microbial Dark Matter (Phase II) - PL_2010_150m... | ecosystem: Environmental > Aquatic > Freshwater >...
TTTTTAACTTTTGCGCCGTTTCGTCTAAGTTTTTATTTACCAGGCGATAGTCATAAACACCGGACATACCCACCTCCTGCCTGGCCATGCGGATACGCTGCTGAATCTCATCGGGTTTTGTCTGCTGGCAACGTTGAGTAATCCTCCTCCAGAGCGCCTTGATGGAGGGGGGCCGGATAAAAATTAATATTGTCTTTCTCGGGAAAAAACGCTTTAGCTTTAATGCGCCTTTGAAATCCAAACAAAGAGCAATGTTTTTTCCCTTTTTAAGCTCCTGTTTGATGAAAAATCTGGGCGTGGCGTAATAATAACCTAAATATCGGGTCCATTCAAGAATTTTTTTTGCTTTACGCTGTTCTAAAAACCGCTTCTGGCTGATAAAAAAATAATCCCTCCCGCTTTTCTCCCCTGACCTTCTCGGACGGGTAGTAAGCGAAATGGACCTGATCAATTTCCTGCGTAATTCCGCAGACTCAAACAACCTAGAAAGCAGAGTAGTCTTACCCGAGCCAGATGGCCCGGAAATAATAATTATTAACCCGTTTTTTTTAGTCTGGTTTTGGCTCACTTACTCAATATTCTGCAATTGTTCCCGAATTTTATCGAGCTGACTTTTAAGCTGCACTGCCCTGCTAGAAATAAGCACGTCGCAGGATTTAGCCGCCATAGTATTGGCTTCCCGTTGCATCTCCTGGGAGATAAAATCCAGTTCCTTGCCTATCGCCCCCCGTTTCTTCAGCTTGACTATAAAATTGCGGATATGAAATGCCAGTCTTTCGATCTCCTCGCTGATATCGGTTTCCTTAAGCATCCCCGAACGCTCATCATCCGTTTCTATTTTTGCTGATTTGGCCTGCACCACTTTCTTAAACCGCTCATCGATAAACATCAGGTCTCTTTCTAAAGTACCCGCCCTGGCCCTAAGATATCGAGACAAACTAAGGCCTTCTTTCCTGCGTGTCTTCTCTAATCCGTCGAGTGCCTGCCTTAGCACAGGCCGTAAGCGAGGCCAAATGTTTGCTTTGGAAACCTTATGCTCCGTAATAGACAAAACTCCAGGTAAATTAATCAGTGTATCTAAGCTCAGGTTATCTGTAACCTGTAATTGTTTCTTTACCCGACGCAATGCCGCAAGGTATTGATTAAGCAGGACGTGATTAATAGATACCGCCGGCCCCCTGCCCCCGCTGATATTGATCACGCAGAGGATACGCCCTCTCTTTGCCCTGGTCTCGATCTCCTTTTTGATTTTGTCTTCCAGAAACAAAAACCCCTCAGGCAGATTACAAACAACTTCTAAGAATTTATGATTGGCGCTTCTTATCTCGATATTGATCTTGCCTAATGATGTAACCCTGGTCTCTTGACTGCCAAAGCCGGTCATGCTATTCATAATTATCCCCTAATAAATGTTATGCCCACACCTTGATTGTGCACTCTTTCTCGACGATATCTTTAACCGGGTATAAATTAACGATTACCTCATCTGGTTTAAACCAAAGCTTTATCTCCCTCTCCGCCTCAGCTGCATTGGAGGATACGTGGATTACATTTTCATAGACTCCAGCGGTAGTAATCCTGCCATAAGAGCCGCGGATAGTGGTCGGCTCCGCCTCCTCTGGATTAGTAGAGCCTGCCAACTCCCGGCATTTTAAAATTGCACCATCCCCCCAATATACCAATGCCATAACTTTACGCCGATCATGCAATTCTCCTTGAATATACTTGATCAGGGCGGCAAAAAAAGGCTTATCCTTAAGATACTTATAGTGCTCTTGAGCTAACTCCTGCGAAACGCGCACCATCTTAGCTGCTACAATCTCTAGCTTAGTTTCCGACAAACGCGTCAAAATATTCCCGGTTAAAGATTTCTTAAGGCCATCCGGTTTAATTAGAATCAAGGCTGCCTGACTCATATTATAGGCCCTCCCCTCACAACCCCAACAATCCTTTTTAAATCTTCCGGCGAATAAAATTCTATCAGGATATGCCCGCGTTTTTGCCTCTTGCTAATCCTCACCCTGGTTGCTAAAATATGCTGCAATTCTTCCTCCAAAATTACCACCGCCGAATCACGCACAGACTGCTCCATTCTTCGCTTCGCAGGACGTAAGTGGCGCTTCTTAATCATCCCCTCTAATGCGCTTACTGATAAACCTTGCGCAATTATTTCTTGCGCTAACCTGCGCTGCTGATTAATGTCATCGATTTCTAACAATGTACGTCCGTGGGCAAAAGAAATACGGCCCTTTTTTATCTCATCTTGTATTTCTTTTGGTAATTTCAATAAACGTAATGTATTCGTTACCGTAACCCTCGATTTACCAAGCACATCGCTGATTTTTTCCTGGGTTACATTAAACTTATCGATCAGATATTGATAAGCATGTGCCTCTTCGATAGCATTTAAGCCTTGCCGTTGTATATTTTCGATTAAGGCAAGTTCTAGAGAATCCCGATCATCCACATCCTTAATTATTACTGGTATCTCCATTAAATTCAATGACTTAGATGCGCGTAGCCTTCTTTCTCCTGCAATTAATTCATAATCAGCGCCTTTTCGCCTCACTAAAATTGGTTGGATAACCCCCTTTTCTTTAATTGATTGAGTTAAATCTTCCAAGCTCTGATCATCAAAATCCTCCCTCGGCTGAAAGGGACTCGGTTTAATCCTTTCAGTTTGGACAAAAATAATCTTATTTTCTCGTTCTCCCTCTTTTTCAGGAATTAATGCTCCAATACCCTTACCTAAGGCTTTTCTTTCCATAATTATTCTCCTTATACAATTTCACTATTTACTTTAGGCAAACCTAAAATCTCTCGGCTTAGTTCTTCATATTTTTGTGCACCCGCGCAATCCTTGTCATATAAAGCTGCTGGCTTGCCAAAGCTAGGAGCTTCAGTCAAACGAATGCTTCTTGGTATCACAGTTTCATAAACCCGGCCTTGAAAATTATTACGAACTTCTTGTATAACCTCCTTAGTCAGGTTAGTCCTAAAGTCTGCCATGGTTAAAAGAACCCCCTCAACTCCTAAGTTAGGATTAAGATTATCTTTCACAAGTTTAATAGTATTAGTGAGTTGCGTCAATCCTTCGAGTGCATAAAATTCACATTGCACTGGTATAATTACTGAATCAGCAGCGCAAAGAGCATTAATCGTTAATAGACCTAAAGAAGGGGGTGAATCAATAAAAATAAAATCAAAGTTATCTCTTTCCTTAAGCAGTGCCCTTCTCAATCTATGTTCTCTGCCTAAAGCACCTACTAACTCAACTTCTGCGCCAGTAAGGTCTAAGTTAGAGGGAGCAAGACGCAGGTTTGGAATAGCTGTATCTTGTAGAATATCCTTGATGTCTACTTCTTCCAGGAGTGTATGGTAGGTGCTTTTTTGAATATTATGCTTATTAATACCTACGCCGCTAGTAGCATTTGCCTGGGGATCTAAGTCTATAAGCATGACCTTTTTGGGTATAAGCGCAAGACAAGCCGCAAGGTTGATGGCCGAAGTAGTTTTACCCGTTCCACCCTTTTGATTGCAAATAGCAATAACCTTACCCATTATAAAATATAGAGTTATAGAATGTTCCTCAAGGAACATTCTAATATACTGCCTTATTTAGTTATAATTATTACCTCGAAAATCGCAATTTGTCAAGTCTTTTATTTGGGTTTTAATACACTTACTCTTACCTTTGCAGGCTTAGCACCTGGCATACCAAACAAACCTTTTTCTTCCTCGGCAAGAACCTCAATTTTAACCTTATTTCGTGGCAATTTTAAAGACTGTAGCGCTAATTTAATTGCTTCTTCTACTGTATTACCTTCGATTTCAATACTGGTTTTGATATTCATTTTGCGCGGTTCATCCTTAATTGGAACGATAACATTAATATACTATTAACAAACCAATATAATACAAATCCCGAAGACATATGGTAAAAAATAAACCCAAACATGACAGGCATTAATATTAACATCATTTTCTGCTGTTCTGCAGAACTGCCAGCTGTAAGTTTCATAGAGGTTTTCTGCTGTACAAACATTCCGATTGCCATTAATATAGGCAAGATATTGACTTCATTACCTAGGATTGGCAAGGAAATTGGCAATTTGAATAACTGATCCGGCTCTGATAAATCCTTGATCCACAAAAATTTTGCCCCTTTTAATGATACAAAGCGAATCAAGGCTTGATAAAGTGCAAAGAAAATGGGGATCTGCAAAATCAAAGGCAAGCAGCCACCTAAGGGATTAACCTTATGCTCGCGATAAAGGCTCATTATCTCCACGTTCATTTTCTTTGGGTTATCCTTATAGGCTTTACGTATTTCTTCGATTTTTGGCTGCAATAATTGCATCTCTTTCATCGAGCGCATTTGCTTTAAGCTTAAAGGATAAAGCAATGTATAAACTAAAATGCTCAAAATTATAATAGACAAACCCCAATTATGTACCAGGCTATATATGAATTCCAGGACCCTCAAAACTAAACGCGAAATAAAATCAAATGCGCCAAAATTGATTAACTCTACCCAGCTGGGATTAGCTGCGTTTATAAGTTTTAAGTCTTGGGGCCCCAAATAGATATGAAATTTTTGCTTTAAGCTATTGCCCGGTGCCAGCTGTACCCCTTGAAGAGATAATCCTGCTTCTGATGCCTGAGGAGTAAGCTTTCTGATAAATGCACTATAATTCCCAACAAGCGGTTCAATGATCGTACAAAAATATCTCTCGCGCAATCCTAAAAACCTTACGCCCAAAAAGGTAGCATCTTTGCGTCCATTTTGGTGAAATATTTTTTCTTTGGTGGCTATGCCAACGCTAGTAAGGTTCATCTGGTTTTTAGTATTAGCAAAATTTAAGACGCCCAATACCAGAGGCAAATCTAAATCAATAGAATGCTGGGATAAATTAGCTACCTCAATATCTAACTCTATGGTATAGTTAGAGTTAGATACAATAAAACGTTTCGTGATTTTTTGCTGCTGGTCCTGATAAACAAATGCGATCTCTCCAGAGGAGCCTGTTGGGATCTCCCGGAATATCAATTTTTCAACGGATAACCAATACCCGTTTTGCAGCGTAAATTTATAGTTCTGAAAGTTTTTAAACTCAGCGGCTTGGATTGCCGCCTTGCCTTCGTCAAAAGTTATTTCCCACTGATCGCGCGCCAACTTAATCAGGCGCGGAGAAATTGCTACTCCTAGGGTATCAGGCAGGGTTTTAGGCAGGGAGGTGATGGCCTGTGTAACTAGATTGTTAGACGTAACACCTTTATTTTCAATGGGTTGTGTCTTTGGAAGAAACGCTGACCAGGCCAAAAGAACTAACATGGAAAGCGCCATTGCTAATATTAATCTTTTATCCATAGCAACTTTACTCCTTTAAGATTTTAAGCCAATAAGAAGTTTAAACCAGGGGATCAAACCCGACCTTCTTAGAGAAGGGATGGCAAATTAATATTCTTTTCAGCCCCTTCATTACCCCCCGTAAAATCCCGTATTTAATTATTGCTTGCCTGGTATACTCTGAACAGCTCGGAACAAAACGGCAAGAAGTAGGTAAAAATAGCCTGAAATATTTCTGATAAATATTAATCAGGCCTAATACTGCTTGGTTAACCCTATGCGACATTGTGCTCAAAGAGAAAGCCGGCGTCTGCCCTTTTGGCGACGCGCCCTAATTACTCTGCGCCCGGTCTTACTGGCCATTCTCCGACGGAAACCGTGCTTTTTTTTCCCAATAATATTAGTTGGTGTCTTCAGGTTCTTTTTCATTTGGACATACACTCCTTGCTTATTTTTAGAATAAAGTGTAATTATAACACAAAGGCGCGCCAAGTCAACCTATTATCTATTTAATGCACTAGCAAGATAAAAATGTCCTATTATCTATTAAATACCCTGGCGAATTGCCAAGAATTTTATCATACAAAATTTCCCGGGTCAAGATAATCACGTGGAGTTAATTTTTCAAGGAGACATCGCTATATACTGGCTGAACCTAACTTTGCCAAGGCTAGCCGGGATCTAGTGAGAATTTTGGGTTTAAGAATTCAGCCTGAGTAGGGCCAGCTTAAAATCGCAACATAGAGCGCGCTTGCCTGATATTTGATATACGTCCTGTTATATTCCGGTTGAGGCAACTAAAATATTTAAACCCAATATATGAACCTATTGACTGCTATTAAAATTATTGTATAATAGTTCCTGTTTAGATTTTTCTTGCAAGGCGTTGATTATTTGTTATAATATTTCCACAGAGTTATACAAGTTGTGCATAAACTGTGGATAGCGTAACAAAATAAAAGTATTATAGTTATGGCAGATATACTAAAGATTTGGGAGGCGGCTGGGGAATATTTGGAGGGCAAGCTGGGGAAAGCTACCTACGAAACCTGGATTGCTCCCTTAAGGCCCAACCTTGAGAATGACCGTCTAGTAACCATAGAGGCGCCGGATACCTTCTTCCGCGACTGGATTGATCAACATTACAAAGCGCAAATCGAGGAGGTCTTAAAACAGTTTCTCGGTTCAGAGGTCAAAATCTCAATTGTGTGCGCCCCGCAGAATAGAAGCCTGCCAACTCAAACGGAAACAAAAATTATCCGGCCAAGGCCCACAGAGCCCATGGATGGCTTACAGTTAAACCCCCGGTATACATTTGATAACTTTGTTGTCGGCCCGGCTAACCGACACGCGCACGCCTACGCCGTGGCAGTAGCGGATTCACCGGCTAAGACCTATAATCCTTTATTTATCTATGGCGGTGTGGGATTAGGTAAAACCCACCTGATGCAGGCGATATGCCACCAGATCAAAAATGCAAACCCGGCGCGCTTAAAAATATGTTATCTGCCTTCAGAAAAATTCACCAATGAGTTGATCCACGCCATCCAACATAAGTCTACTCCAGCATTCAGACAAAAATACCGCAACGTAGATGTTTTAGTGATTGATGACATCCATTTTATCGCCGGCAAAGAATCTACTCAAGAAGAGTTCTTTCATACTTTTAATACGCTTTACGATGCCCATAAACAGATTATTATCTGTTCAGATAGACCACCCAAAGAGATTACTAACCTGCAAGACCGGCTAGTCTCTCGATTCGGATGGGGACTAACTACTGATATCCAACCCCCGGACCTAGAGACGCGGGCAGCTATTTTAAAAAAGAAAATCGAAAGGGAATCTGTTTCTATACCGGATGATGTTATTTTTTTTATTGCCCAATTAATCAAGACTAATATCCGCGAGCTAGAGGGCGCCCTGGTGCGCACCATAGCTTATTCTTTATTGGAAGAGAAACCAATAACCCTTGAATTAACTAAGGAGGTATTAAAAGATTTACTAAAAGAGCCTAAAAAATTAATTACGGTCGATTTTATCTTACGTTGTGTAGCTGAGGAGTTTGGTGTTACGCTCCAGGATTTAAAAACCAGGCGCCGCAACAAAAATATTGTAATCCCCAGACAAATAGCTATGTTTATTAGTAGAGAGCTAACTGATTTATCACTCCCGGAGATTGGAGAGCTTTTTGGCGGCAAAGATCACACGACGGTTCTCTATTCTTATAATAAAGTTAAGGAAGGCCTTATAAAGAGTGAGGGATTAAAAGAAAAAGTAGAGAGAATTATCCACACAATTCAACAGTAAATTCAATGGTTTTCCCAAGGATTACATTATAATAAGTAATGGGTGTTGTAAGTGTTGGGGTTATCCTAACAAACATTCAACCTGATTACTACGATTACTTTTTAAGTATAGTACTATAAGTAATAGGAGGAAGCGGATGAAATTTAAAGTTGAGAAAAGTATTTTATTAAATGGTATTCAAACCGTGCAAAACGTCATTACCACTAAGAGTGTTTTACCTATACTTTCGCATATTTTAATCGAGACACAGAAAGACAAGTTAAGGCTCACCGCCACTGATTTAGATGTTGGGATAAGTTGTGAAATACCTGTGAGTATCCAAGAACCCGGGGAGATTACTATACCCGCTAAAAGATTGGGCGACATAATTAAAGAGCTACCCGGAGATGATGTTGTGGTGAATAGTAAAAAGAATAACCTTGTGACAATAGAGAGTGCCCAGTGTTTGTTTAAGATTATCGGGTTGGCCAAGGAAGAGTTCCCTAGGTTGCCGGAGTTTCAAGATAAAGAGGTTTTTAGGTTAGAGCAAACAATATTAAAACAAATGTTGAGCCTGACTACTTTTGCGGTTTCTTGGGATGAGACAAGATATATTTTAAATGGGATCCTTTTTAAACTAAGTAAAAACACATTAACCCTTGTAGCCACAGACGGGAAGAGGTTGGCGATTGCGGAACGTAAGTTAACGCACGAAATAGGAAAAGATCTACATATTATTATTCCCATCAAAACCATTCAAGAGCTTAATCGCAATCTTAATGAGGATGGAGAACTCTCGTTGATTTTAGGTAATAATCAAGCCCTTTTTGATTTGGGGGAGGTGGTCATTATTTCTCGTTTAATTGAAGGGGAGTTTCCAGATTATCGCCAAGTGGTGCCACCCGTATCCGAGAATAAAATGGGGATTAACCGGGGCGAGTTTTTGTTGGCTGTTAAAAGAGCGGCTTTATTATCCACCCCGGATTACCAGGCGGTGAAGTTAGAGGTATTTAAGGACAAGTTGGTAATTTCTAAATCTACCCCGGATATAGGGGAATCGCGGGAGGAGGTTGCCGTTGATTATCGCGGCAAAGAACTGGTGATCGGGTTCAATCCTAATTATTTAAGCGATGTTTTAAAAAACCTTGCTAATGAAAAAATAGAGCTGGAATTAACCGACAGTGATAAGCCGGCGGTAATCAGGGTAGAGGGGTACCTTTATATTGTCTTACCTATGCGGCTGGGTTAGTGATGGAGATTATTAAAGAGACGATCTTAACAGTAATGCAGGAGTTGTCGGATAAAAAAAGCGCCCCTGCTAAGCATAACCCACAGGCCTGGCTAGAAAACATCTTGACAAAAAAGGAATTAAGACATATAAAGGTAAATTATTTTAAACCTGGAGTATTAGCCTTATTAGTAGATTCTTCTACTTGGCTTTACCAATTAAATTTAAAAAAAGAGCAAATTTTAGAATCCCTGCGTCAGGACGGCCATGATGTAGGAGATATCCGTTTTTATATTGGAGAAATAGTATGCCCAAAAAAGCAGTCCAAACCAAGAAAAACCGGGGCTTAAATCCGGAGACGGCCAAACCCAAGGTTTACGACGCTACCACGATCCAGGTTTTAGGGGGAATAGAGGCAGTTCGGCTTAGGCCAGCAATGTATATTGGCGACACCTCTAGCCGCGGCTTACACCACTTGGTTTATGAAGTGGTAGACAATAGTGTGGATGAGAGCCTGGCAGGCCAATGTGATTCGATCGAGATCGTTGTGCACCATGATAATAGTATTAGCGTCACGGATAACGGTCGGGGTATACCCGTTGATATGCACAAGACAGAGAAAAAGCCGGCGGTAGAAGTAGCTTTAACTACGCTGCACGCCGGAGGCAAATTTGATCACCGGGTGTATAAAGTTTCCGGAGGGTTGCACGGGGTGGGGGTCAGCGTGGTCAATGCGCTTTCGGACTGGTTAGAAGTCGAGGTTAAAAGAGATGGTAAGATTTACCACCAGCGTTATGAACGGGGCAAAACCGTTTCTAAATTAACGGTAATCGGCAAAAGTAACAGCACCGGCACTAAGGTTACCTTTAAACCGGACCGCACTATTTTTAGTAAAATAGAGTTTTCCTACGATACGCTGTCGCAACGCTTAAGGGAACTGGCCTTTTTGAATAAGGGGCTGAAGATTAAAATTGAGGATGAGCGCAGCGAAAAAAAGGCGGTTTTTGAGTTTGCCGGCGGGGTAGTGTCTTTTGTAGAATACTTAAATAAAAATAAGAACCCCCTGCATAATAAAGTAGTTTATTTCCAGAAGACCCAGGATGACGTGATGATGGAGGTCGCCCTGCAATATAATGATGGTTATGCGGAAACGCTTTTTTCTTTTGCCAATAACATTAATACTATAGAGGGTGGAACGCACCTCTCGGGTTTTAAATCCGCCTTAACCCGGGCGATTAATCAATATGCCAAGGTCAAAAACTTACTCAAAGGGGATGTAGCTATTGCCGGAGAGGATGTGCGCGAGGGCTTAACCGCAGTAGTCAGCGTTAAGGTTCCCAATCCGCAGTTTGAAGGCCAGACTAAAACTAAGCTCGGAAATTCCGAGGTAGAAGGATTAGTGGCGTCTGCCAGCCTGGATTCCTTGGCCGGTTACTTTGAAGAGAACCCTTCGGTTGCCAATAAGATTATTGACAAGGTTATTGTTGCCTCGCGCGCCAGAGAGGCTGCGCGTAAAGCCAGAGAGCTTACGCGTAGAAAAGGGGCCTTAGAAGGCGCGGGCTTACCGGGTAAATTAGCGGATTGTTCCGAGAGAGACCCGGCTTTATGCGAACTGTATATTGTGGAGGGGGATAGTGCCGGAGGCTGCTGGGATGGAGATACTGAGGTAGCATTGATTGACGGTAGAAACATTTCATTTAAAGATTTGGTAGAAGAGAATAGGCAGGGCAGGCAAAACTTTTGTTATACTATTTTAGACAACGGTCATATTGGCATCGCGCCGATATTAAATCCCAGAGTTACCAAAGAAAACGCCAGAGTAATTAAAATTGTTTTGGATAACGGAGAGGAACTAAGATGTACGCCGGATCATTTATTTAGGTTAGCCGACGGTACCTATATACCCGCCGCCAAATTAACAACCAAGTATAGCCTTGCCCCCCTTTATAGAAAGCTATCAAAAAAAGAAGGTAATTGTAGCTTGGATGGGTACGAGATGGTTTTTGACCCTAAATCTCAGAAATGGATCTATACTAATGTGTTAGCGGATATTTACAATCTGCAAAACAAGGTTTATTCTGCTGCCGAAGGCGGACATCGGCACCATATAGATTTTGATAAATTTAACAATAACCCGACGAATATCAAGCGTCTGCCTTACGACCAGCATATGGATTTTCACTATAAGCATTTAGGGTATACCTTACATCGTCCGGAGGTAAAAGTAAAAGCTATAGAGCGGAAACGAACAGCCGCTTACAGAGAAAAAGCCCGCTGCAAGACTCTTGAGAAAAGAGAGTTGTTGAGTAAAAATGCTAAAAGGCAATGGGTAAATGTTGCTTATAAAGAATATATGACTGGTAAATTTTTAGATTTTTACCGTTCCAATGCCGCCTACCGGCAAGCCAATGCGCAGTTACTTAATACAGCGCAAAAAAGATACTGGGCCCAGGAAGAGAATAGGGCGCAACAGGCCAGTAGGGTCAAGCAATATTTTATCAAAAACCCAGAGGCAAAAAAAATCTTGGCTCAGATGGCGCAGCAAGAATGGTCAAATCCTAGCCTTGTTGCCTGGCGCAGGGAAAAAACAAAAGAGCAGTGGGATGAGAATTTCAGAGAGAAAAGAAAAATTGCATACAACCGAGTTTATTTAAATTCAAGCCTCGCCTTTGCAAAAGAAACTCTTGAATGCTACGGTAGTATTGACTTATATGATGAAGCGCGGCGCTCGTTGCATAAAAGAAATACCAATTTACTAAAATTAAATACATTGGTGGGTCGTTTCTTTGGAGGGGATAAGGGTATATTGATGGAGGCAGTCAGGAATTATAACCACAAAATTAATTATATTGAAAAAATAAAAGAAAGAGTTGCTGTTTATGATATAGAAGTACCGAATACACATAATTTCGCATTAGCTTCCGGTATCTTTGTGCATAATAGTGCAAAACAGGGCCGTGATCGCAGATTCCAGGCTATACTACCGATTAAAGGCAAGATCTTGAATGTAGAAAAGGCGCGCATGGATAAAGTTCTTTCCAATGAAGAGATTCGCACCATTATTACTGCTTTAGGCACAGGCGTGGGGGAGGAGTTTGATGTTACTAAGTTACGTTACCATAAATTAATTCTGATGGCAGATGCCGATATTGACGGCTCACATATCCGTACCCTTTTGTTGACCCTATTATATAGGAAAATGCATAAGTTGGTGGAGGACGGATATGTTTATATTGCACAACCCCCGCTTTATAAAATTAAACGCGGGCAACGCGAAGAGTATATTCAGACCGAACAACAGATGAATGATCTGATTTTAGATTTGGGCCGTGAGGGCCATAGGCTGATGCGCCTAAAAGATAAAACCAGCTTTACGGATAACCAGTTTAAGGAACTACTTTACCAATTAGTCGAATTGGAAAAGATAGGCAAGAATTTAGATAAAAAGGGAGTAGATTTAACAAAATACCTCTATTTAAGACATCAAAAGACCAAAAAAATGCCAATTTATAGGGTTAAAGTGGATGGAAAAGAGTATTTTGTCTATTCTGACAAGGAATTAGCCAGTCTGACTGACAAGGAGAGTAAGGATATTGAGCCTGATATTCTTGAGCTATTTGAGGCGCAGGATATTGAGCAAATAGTAGCCAAGATTGAAAAGTTAGGTTTAGATATTAATACTTTTAGCGAAGATGTATTGGGCCAAAAAGAGGCTTCTAAGAGCAAGGAAGAGAAAAAGCCTAAGCCGCTCTATAGGGTGCTTAACGAAAATGAACACAAGGACCTGATGAGCTTAAAAGAGATCTTGGCTTATATTAAAGAAGTAGCTACCAAGGGTATGCATATTCAAAGATATAAAGGCTTAGGCGAGATGAATCCGCAGCAGCTTTGGGAGACTACGATGGATCCTCAAAAGAGGACTATCTTGCAAGTGATCCTAGAGGATGCGGTAGAGACTGATAAGATGTTTACGGTTTTGATGGGGGATCAGGTTGAGCCACGCCGGGAGTTCATTGAGAATTATGCCCATCAGGTAAAGAATCTAGATGTATAATTTCGTTAAGTGCGTTTAGGGATATAAAGACCTAAACGACATCAACGAGCCAAACGGATATGTACACGCGTAACGAGAAAATAATCCCTATTCATATTGAAGATGAAGTCAAGGATTCGTATTTAAATTACGCTATGAGCGTAATTGTTGGGCGCGCCCTGCCTGATGTGCGCGACGGCTTAAAGCCGGTGCACCGCAGGATCCTTTATGCCATGCAGGAACTGAGCCTCGATCACTCCAAGCCCTACAAGAAATGCGCGCGTATCGTCGGAGAGGTGCTCGGGAAATATCATCCGCACGGGGATGTAGCAGTCTATGATACCTTAGTCAGGATGGCCCAGGACTTTTCTTTACGCTATCCTTTGGTGGATGGTCAGGGTAACTTTGGATCAGTGGATGGGGATGCTGCTGCTGCCATGCGTTATACTGAGGCGCGGCTTGCGGCAATTTCCGAGGAGATACTCGCAGATATCGATAAGGAAACGGTAAATTTTGGGCCGAATTTTGATTCCTCTCTCAAGGAGCCGCTTTTACTGCCGGCAACACTGCCGAATTTGTTGGTCAATGGTTCAAGCGGGATAGCCGTAGGTATGGCTACGAATATTCCGCCGCATAATTTAAATGAAGTGGCGGATGCAATCATCTATCTTTTGGGCCACCCTGAAGCAGAGCTTAAAGACCTGATGCGTTATGTGAAAGGCCCGGACTTTCCTACAGGCGGGATTATCTGCGGCAAGAATGGCATTAAGGAGGCCTATGCTACTGGCAGGGGGAAACTGTTAGTACGCGCTCGGGCTGCTATTGAACATCAGAAAAACGGTAAGGATTTAATCATTATTACCGAAATCCCCTACCAGGTACAAAAATCCAGCTTAATCGAGGCAATCGCTGCCTTGGTTGATGATAAGAAAATAGAAGGTATCTCTGACATCCGTGATGAATCCGATAAAGACGGAATGCGTATTGTTGTGGAGCTTAAGCGTGACGCAGAATCCCAGATTGTCTTAAATCAGCTTTTCAAACATACGCAATTAGAAGGCACTTTTGGGATTATTATGCTGTCCTTGGTTGAGAATCGGCCGCGGGTCTTAAATTTGCGCCAGATGCTTGATTATTATATCGAGCACCGCAAAGTGATTATCCGCCGGCGTACGCAGTTTGAGTTGGATAAGGCATTAAAGAGAACGCATATCTTAGAAGGTTTAAAGATCGCCCTCAAATTCATCGATCGTATTATTAAAACAATCAAGACCTCAAAAAACACCGAACAAGCCAAAGAACGGCTGATCAAGGAGTTTGAGCTATCCGAAATCCAGTCCCAGGCGATTTTAGAGATGCAGCTGCAGCGCCTGACTGCCTTAGAGCGCGATAAAATTGACGCTGAGTATATGGAGCTGCTGAAAAAGATCGAGCTCTGCCGGGCGATACTTGCCTCGGAGAAAAAGATCGAGGGGATTATTAAGGAGGAGTTAGAGGCTTTAAAGAAAAAGTACGGGGACAGCCGGCGCACAGATATCGTAGGAGAAGTAGAAGAACTGGAGGTTGAAGATTTAATTGCCGAAGAAGATGTTGTAGTGACTATTAGCCACGGTGGCTATATCAAGCGTCTGCCGGTAAGCGCTTATCGTAAGCAGAAGCGCGGGGGAGTAGGCGCAAGCGGCGCGGAGGTCAAAGAAGAGGATTTTATCGAACATCTTTTTGTCGCCTCAACCAAAGATTACCTACTGATTTTTACCGATAAAGGCCAGGTGCATTGGTTAAAGGTTTATGAGATTCCCCAGGCTAGCCGGGTTTCCAAGGGCAAGGCGATCATTAATCTTTTAGAGATGGAGGTGGGTTATAAAATTAGTTCCACTATTCCGGTAAAAGAATTTTTAGCGGATAAATATTTGGTGATGGCTACCAAGAATGGCCAGATTAAAAAAACCAAGCTTGATGCTTATGGTAATCCGCGTAAAGGCGGGATTATCGGGATTACTTTGGATAAGGCAGACGAGTTGATCGGCGTGGAACTCACCGACGGTAAACAGGAACTGCTTATCGGGACCAGGCAGGGCAAGGCGATCAGATTTTTAGAAGATAAGGTGCGCGATATGGGCAGGCAGGCAGGAGGGGTGCGAGCAATCTCTTTGGCTAAAAAAGATGAGGTTATTGATATGGTGGTTGCCAGGCAGGGGTCCGCTATCCTTACCGTAACCGAGCTGGGCTTTGCCAAACGCACCACTATAGAAGAATACAGGCTGACCAGCCGGGGCGGTAAAGGCGTAATTAATATCAAGGTTACTGATAAAAACGGTGAAGCAGTTAAATTAAAAACGGTGGGCGACAAAGACGAATTAATGGTGATTACCCAAAACGGAATGTTCCTGCGTTGCGCGATCAAGGATATCCGGGAAACCGGCCGTTCTGCCCAAGGCGTGCGTTTGATTAAGCTGCAGGATAAAGATCGAGTTTCCTGTGTTGCTCCGGTAATTGCCGAAGAGGAAGAATGATTCCGACCCTGTCGTCCCCCGCATTCGCACTACGTGCTTCTGCGGGGTCCCGCAGAAAGCCGAAGGCTGGATGCGGGATAGCCTGGTCTAGGACACCCCACTGATCACGCCTATGGCGGATTCCGCCAACGGCGGAAAGGCAGGGCGAGAATAGGCTAAAAAGATGTACTATGTTTATATAGTGCGGAGCATGAAAGATGATAAGCATTATATAGGTTATACCAATAACATCGAAAGAAGATTACAGGAGCATAACAGGGGTAAGTCGAAATCTGTTAAACATAGAGGACCGTTTGAATTGGTCTATCATGAGGGATATGTAGCAAAAATAGAAGCGGTTAGAAGAGAGAAGCAGATAAAGAGTTATAAAGGCGGTGAGGTCTTTAGAAAATTGTTAGCCTCGACCCTGTCGTCTAGCCTGGTCTAGGACAAGAGCTTTTCAAGCTCTCGACACGGGTTCAAATCCCGTCAGGGTCATTAAATAAAGTTTGTAATAGTTGCTCCCCCACCAACTAAACGCTACGCAGTTTTCTGCGAAATCTGCTTGCAGTTGATGGGGTTAATTCGCGCATATAACTTACATTCACTGTTGTTCCGTAAGTTATGCGCTCATTAAAATGTGCGGAATAGTCGGCTATATCGGAGAAAGATCAGCCCAACCTATACTGCTGAATGGCCTGAAGCGCTTGGAGTATCGTGGTTACGACTCCAGCGGTATGGCGCTTATCCTTTCTAATAAAAAAACCATATCTATCCGCAAATCGTCAGGTAAAATCAGCGCTTTAGAGAAGTTGCTCAAGAAAAAACCACTTTCCGGCAGCGTCGGTATTGCCCATACTAGATGGGCGACGCACGGAGCCGCTACCCAGTATAATGCCCACCCCCATGATGACTGTAATGGCGAGGTTGTCGTAGTGCATAACGGCATTATCGAAAATTACGAGTCGATCAAAAATAACTTGATTAAAGAAGGACACTCTTTTAAAAGCCAGACCGATACAGAGGTTATTGTTCATCTCATTGAAAAATTCTATAAAGATATTCCCTTGGAAGAAGCAGTGCGCAAATCCATTAAATTACTGGTCGGCTCTTATGCTATTGGAGTGATTTCTAGCAGGGAGCCAGGTAAGCTGGTGGGGGTGCGTTCCGGAAGCCCTTTGGTAGTGGGTCTGAGTAAGGCAGAAAATTTTTTAGCCTCGGATGTGCCTGCTATTTTAGAGTTCACCAAAGAAATCATTTTCCTGGATGAAGATGAAATTGCGGTTTTATATAAAGATAAATACCAAATTCTAAACGAAAACGGTAAGCCGGTGGTTAAAAAGGTTAACCGGATTACCTGGGATATCGCCCAGGCTCAGAAACAAGGGTATAAACATTTTATGCTTAAAGAAATTAATGAGCAGCCGAAAATAATTTCTAGCCTGCTGAGGGCCCGTATTTGGGAAGAAACCAATAATATTATTTTCGAAGAGCAAAGGATAACGCAAGAGAAGCTAAAAAGCATCAATAAGATTGCTATCGTTGCCTGCGGCACTGCTTATCACGCTGGATTGGTGGGCAAATATATTATTGAATCGATTTGCGGCCTGCCGGTTTTTGTGGATGTTTCTAGTGAATTTCGCTATCGCAGCCTGCTTATCGACCAGGATACTTTGGTTATTGCGATTAGCCAGTCTGGGGAAACTGCTGATACTCTTGCCGGCATAAGGGAGGCGAGAAAACGCGGGGCAGTGGTTTTATCTATATGTAATGTTTTAGGCTCAACCATGACCCGGGAATCCGACGGAGTAATTTATACTCATGCCGGACCGGAGATCGGGGTGGCCTCGACTAAGGCCTATACTGCCCAGCTAACCGCGCTCTATCTGATTGCTTTTTATTTAACAGAGATCAGGGGGATCCTCAGCAGCACAAAAATTAGTAAATACCTGGAGTACTTAAAGGAGGTTCCCCGTAAACAAGAGATCATTCTAAAAGGGCAAGGTACAATCGCTAGCCTTGCCCGTAGGCATTCCCACTTTGGGTCTTTTCTTTATTTAGGCCGCAACATTAATTTCCCCACTGCCTTAGAAGGCGCGCTGAAGCTGAAGGAAATTTCTTATATTCCGGCAGAAGGCTATGCTGCCGGGGAGATGAAGCATGGCCCCATCGCGCTGATTGACGAATACCGCGCTGTAGTTTGCATTGCCGTCGAGTCTAAGGTTTATGATAAGATGTTTTCTAATATACAGGAGATCCACAGCCGGCACGGCAAGATTATTGCCGTAGCTACAGAGGGTGATCAAAATATCCGGGAATTAACCAAGGAAGTGATTTATATTCCTGCAATAGATGAGTTGTTTTCCCCGCTTTTAACAGTCTTACCCCTGCAGCTTCTGGCTTACCATATTGCTACAAAACGAGGTTGTGATGTGGATCAACCCAGGAATTTAGCTAAATCAGTTACAGTAGAGTAGATTTATGGACCATCAGATATCAGTCGTCAGTCTTTAGCTGATGGCTGATGGCTGAAAGCTGATAGCTTGTATGTTATATATAGTTTCCACCCCCATAGGTAATCTAAAAGACATCACTTTACGCGCATTAGAAATCTTAAAATCTGTTGCCCTGATTGCCTGCGAAGACACCCGCCACACTAAGATTCTGCTTGATCATTACGGGGTCAAAACCCCCACCACCAGTTATTTTCAGCACAACCGGATCACCAAGGGAGAATATATCATCAGGCGTTTAAAAGACGGCCATGATGTAGCCCTGGTTTCTGATGCCGGCACCCCCGGCATACTTGATCCCGGCTATCACCTGATTAATTTAGCAATTAAAAATAATATCGCTATAACTGCTATTCCTGGCCCTGCTGCTTTTGTGAATGCCCTGGTTTTATCCGGGAAACCCAGCCATGAATTTATCTTTGTCGGGTTCCTGCCCAATCGTAGCATAGCCCGAAAAAATCGGTTAAAGAAATTAGTGGGTTTAAAGATGACCATTATTTTTTATGAATCTTGCCACAGGATACTGGACAGCTTAGGTGGCATTTTGGAAGTTATGGGTGACCGAGAAATTGTAGTGGCCAGAGAGCTAACAAAGAAATTTGAAGAGATAAGCCGCGATAAAGTAAGTAATATAATTAGGCATTTTACTGAAACCAAGCCAAAAGGCGAATTTGTAGTTATAATCTAAACATCCTTCCTAAAGAAACCGCTTTCTCAAAACCCCTAATATAGCCTTGAACCTTACCTAAATATAATACATACTCTTATATACTTATTACAAGTAGATTAATTGGCTGATAAACTAAATAAGCGTATGTCTGAATTGAAAAATAACAAAACCTTTAAACTCATCTCTCTTGCCATCTGTTTTTGTTTTCTCTTTGAGCAGACCGGCTTTGCCCAGACTGCCTTAGAGCTTAATCTTGCAGCTGCCTTTAGCAACCGGCTTTCAAACACCTTCTCCCAGCCCCAAGATAAGTTCCGTCCTTTACACCTGCGTTATCTAGACTATGATGCTCTAAGCAATAACTTTAAGCTCTTGCTAGACAGAGGAGACTCAAAGAACTTACGAACTGAAGAACTTCAGAACACCACTAAGCTTCTCATGGAGTACTTCTATATCGGTCTAAGACTCCCTAACTCAAGCTTCTGGGTCAACTTAAGGCCTGACTCAGCGGATAAGACCATTGACCCATACTTAGCCCAAACCGACCTTGGTAAGGTGCTCCTTGAAGCAGATGTCCAGCTTAAAAAAGACACTGCCAGCTATACCTCATCTCAAACCCCTACAGGCAAGGAGTACTGGAATAAGCTCTACCAAAAAGCAGAGCAGCTCTTTGGCAACCAAGAGGTAACCATCCCTACCTTAACCAGGCCCTGGATTGTCCCTGCTGAGATCATCTTAAGGGAATCCCAAAGTGATGCCTATATCTACAAGGCTACTTTAAAAGTAATGCTTGAGGAGGACTACCTTAAAGACTCAGCCACCTACAACTTCAAGGATCCCAGGCTAAAAGCCTTAAACCAATACTCAAGCCAATTAATCAGAGAGCTGATCATCCCTAAGCTAAACAAAGAGGTTAACTCCTCTAAAAAGTACTCTAACTTAAGACAGGCCTACTACTCTTTAATCCTTGCCCAGTGGTTTAAGTCTAGATTCAAGGGAGGGTCCTTACAAGGGACAATCCCTACCTTGATTGACTCCTATGACCTAACCAGCCTTACCTCCAAGACTCCTTGGTCTAAAGACACCTACTTTAAACAATACCAGAAATCCTTTAAAGACGGTGAATATAACATTAAAGAACAAGTCTCCACCCCCTATGGCCAGGCAATCAGGAGCTATGTGAGTGGGGGGATAGAGTTAGCAGACATAGATAACATACCTAGAGCCCCTGACAGTAAGGGGGAAATAACTACCTCTAAGGATAAAAGATTTAAAGTAATAAGAGGTATTAAGGGGGCGCTTTTAGCTGTAGCTATCTCTACTTTATTTTCTGCATCTGTCTTTGGACAAAGTAATGAAGTAGTAATAAATGAGCTGAACGACAAAGCTGCAAAAGTAGAGCAGGTTGATTATAGAATTAAGCAAGGTAGTTGGGAGAACTTTACTCAAGAAACATATAATGCTCTTAAAGAGGTTGAGGAGGGTTTAGCTTCTGAATTTTTAAAAAGCAAAGAAAAAGTACGACTTGGTTCTTTCGCACCCTTTAAAACGCCCATTAAAGACGTAAATTTTTATAGAGGATATATAGAGTTTCAACAAAAAAAGAGCTTGAGCACTCTGGATAATAAAGATGAATGGCATTATTATGGAGAAAGAGCCAAAGGCTTCTTTTACCGTTTTAGTGTCATAAATGAAAAAGGAGAACAGCTTTATCAGAAGTCACCAAGCAGTTATGATTTTGCTAAACAAAGGTCCAGAAAAGATATGTGGTTTGATATACAATCGCTAAAAGAAGTTATCGTCAGCGGCTTTTTTAAAGGCTACTTTTATGGGCTTACTAACATAATGAGATCCGACGCTTTAGTACAGTTAATGGATACAGGTCTAGTGGCCAATAAAACATTTATTGATAATGCTAAGAGCAACAATCCGCAGCCAAAGGTCTCCTTTGATTCTACTAGCGGGATGCTTCAGGTATATTCCGAAGGTGCCTTAGTGGATACAGTCACAATAAAAAGAGACCCCTATTTTGGTGAAATTAAGTCTTTGTTTATGAAATTGGGGATTATTTATGATAAATCAGGTTCTAATAAAGAATTTACTGCGGAGCAGGAAAGGCAACTGTTTCGATTAACCCAGGACCTTAAGGGGATGGGGATCGCTATAGATTGGATCACCGGGGTTACAAGCGAGGATCCCAGCGTCGAGCCTTTTAATGAAAGCATTATCAGTGAAAATTTAAGTACTGCCAGCGGAGCGACGTTTATGTTAAAGGCGATTGTGAAAACTTTGAATAAGATGAGCGAAAATAAAGATAGTGTCCCTAAAGTGTTATTTGTGACAACTAAGGATCTAGAGGAGGATCCTTCTAAGGACGGCTGGGCTCCGGTTCCCGTAGATGATTTGCGAGGGGATTTTGACGCCCTATTAGATAATCTAGAAAAAAATAACGGATACATATTTGTGATTATTGGAGACACTGTTGGTCACTACGGGGATAAATCAAACCTAATACAATTAATAGACGAGTATATAAGGCAATGTAAGGGGGTTCAGCGTATTTTTTACCAGCAGTCCAAAATTCAAAATATGGCAGAAGCAGCAAAGGAGATTATGTGGGGTACGGCTTTTTCTCCGCAAGAGATCCTCCTTCCTGAAAAAATTAAAACAAGCCAGATGGCATTAACCTTACACTATAAAAACGGTCAGTCATCCTCACAAGATATTTCTGGGCATAAGCAGTTCAATCAGGTAAGTGATACAATCCTTACGGAGTATTCGTTCAGTGGATTTTTAAAGTATGGTGATAATAGATTAAAAGGTTTGCCTAAGTTAGGGCCTAATCAGACTGCGACAATCAGGGTCGAATTTGATCAACAAGAGATGGCGTTAGAAACAGATACAACCCAGGAAAAATTTATTCTTTATGACGCCAGCGGTTCCCGACTGGATGGGTTGAATGAACAAACAGAAATTTTAAAGAGAATCGGCCGCTTACCCGGTTTTTCCAGGCTTGGAATATTCAGTGAAGAACTTGTGGTGATGAATCGCGAAGAACTGATGAATATTGATAATATAAGTGATGTTATTAATATTCAGGATTTTACCATTAACCGGCTGACTTCCGCAGGAGCACTGAAACAAATGTTAGAACTGGCAAAAAAAAGTGGTAAGCCCACAACAATTTATCTTATAGGAGATTTAGTATTTACTCTTGGCGCAGACACTATCCCAACCGATTTAGTGGAAGATTGCCTTAAGCAGGGGGTAAGGATAATCCTTTTAGTTCCTACCCGAGACTATAGTTCGCTGAAGGAAGAAGTTTTATCCCGGAATCATTCTAAATATATAGAATTAATAACAGACTTCCGAAGCGGAAGGATTGTACAAAGAGAGGGGGATAAATATAGGGAACATTCGAAATATACCATAGGCCTTGCCGCAGTCCTTAACAGTCAGTACAAAGGAAGATTCTTGTATTCGATGCGCGACCTTAAGAACGCATTAGATATTATTCGGAATTCCAGCGGTCAAACCGTAATAAAAAAATTCGTGCTCGCTACCGCCTATGTTGATATCTATGACGCAGAGGGGAAGATTATTAAAAAGACATCCTATAAAATAGAGGTGGACGCAGGAGAGAACCCTAATAAAAGACAGGAATTTGAGAATTCGGGTGAAACCACATCGGATTTAGGCAATACTTATGATAATCCGCAATCTTTCGCGCTAAGTCTAGGAGGTACCGATATAGCAACGGTTCAACAAGAAATCGAAAGCTTATCTAGCGTAACCCCAGAAAATAAACAAGCTGCTTTAGAGATATTGAAAGACATGCAAGAAAAATCTTTAAAAGAAATTGTTTTGACAGAAGGGGAGGATCGTTTATTTGTCGATGACACCCAGGGTAACGAAATAGGACAGATTATTCTTCCGGCTGATAAGAAAGGAAACGTTAACACACTCGCTTTGATTAACTTGCTTTTATGGGCAGTATTTAAAAAACGCAATAGAAATAAAAATGAAGAAGTATCTGACCAGGATGAGTTTCAAGGGCAAAACACAGCCACCTCAGATAAAGGCGGCATTGATTTCAGGGCTCTGCCTATTATTACCCAACCCATCACCAATATAATGAAGAGCGCTCAAAACTTATCTACCGAAAAATTTGCATCTGTTAATCTTGATAAAGAAATAGATGATCTCCAGGGGATGGTGCGTGTCGGTATTATTCCTTCGACAGAGCGGATCAAAGATTATATCCGGGCATCCTCAATTAAGGGTGACCCAGAAAGGGATATAGAAAAAGTGACCTCCTGTATATTAGAAATCTTGAAGATGGAAGAGAGTAGTTATTTAGCAACTGACCCAGCGCTAGAAGATATATTGGCTGTGTTTGATTCGCAACTTACCCCGCAAGACTTAAGATCCGTTTTTTTCGGCATACCCTTACTAGTCTAAAGATTAGCGCCATTTTCTTTTCAAAGGTTTATAGCTCATCAGAAATAATGGTGAATTAGTCGTTTTTAAATATAATTTAAGCATGGGCCAAGGTACTTAACCTTAGGCATAGTAGAAAAGCGTTTGGTATGATATACTATATCATTGTAGAATATGGATCAAGATGCTGCTCATTTTTTAGAGAAGTTCCGCTAGTGTGATCAACAGTATAATTTCAGGTTTTTTAAGGGCCGAGGAAAATTTTTTCTGAAAATAAGCGGTGCAATCATTAGAGGTTTCTCCTTACTGTTAATGCTATGATGTAAAAAGATAGTTTTAAAAAGACATCATAACCGTATTGACGCCATACAATGAATAAGTATTATTTAATTAAATTTTTATCTAAGAATTTACCGTGGGGTAAGCTTTTTGCCACTCGTTCTAATTTTGAATGTGGTTATTTTATTGATGAAGGGTATTTTGTTACGAAGTATCTAAAAACACCGAGTGATGTATTGGTTATGGGGTCTGGGAATGGACGTGAAGCGCGACCGATCTGCCGCCAAGGGCACAAAATTGTATGTTTTGATATTGGGGGATTGTATTGTGCATCCGGGGAGGCACTATTTAGAAAAGAAGGTATACGAACCGTATATTTTGTGGAAGCCGATATATTTCGCTTGCCATTTGCAGAGAATAGTTTTGATTTTATTTTTTTCTCCCTATATTCTACTGTGGGGGAACGTCGATTTGAAATGTTAAAGAATATCCGTTTTGTCTTGCGTCCATCCGGCCTAATTCTTTTAGGCTGTCTTACTCCCTTATATCGAGAAAAATATAAACGGCTGCCTCTTGGAGGGCGCATTTTTATATCGTCGGAGACTGAACTCAATAACGAAGTTTCTTCGTGCGGTTTCGACTTTCTAGAGAGTAGAGTTGACGCCAAGCGTCCCGAATACCGTTTTTCTATACTGCGAGGAAAACAATGATAACCCTAAGGAAAAATACCAACACTGTTATAAAAGATGTATTGTTGCGGTTATCTTGTGAAAAATCGGCCCATCTGGCTTACAAAAAGGTCTTAGCTATCTTTTTAGATTATCAGAACCGTTTATCTAAACCCCGGTATTGCACTGCCTCTGAGATATGCTCTGTATGAATAATCTGCGCTTCAGCTAAATCCGCAATGGTGCGGGAAACCTTCAATATTTTATCGTATGCCCGTGCACTAAAATTAAGCTCGGTCATCGCTATCTTTAACAGTTCATTCTCTTCTTTTCCCAGAGTGCAAAACCTCCTTACCTGTTTATGGCTCATCTGGGCATTGCACATAATGCCTTCGGCCTTTCCGCCACAAATTCCGCCACAAGACATGGCGGACTCGCCGATTTTTGTGGCGAGCGTGGCGGATCCGCCAAGAATTTTGGCGGAAAACCTCTCCCTTTGGATAGCGCGGGCCTTATTTACCCTTTCTTTAATTTGCGTTGAATTCTCAGAGGGTAGATTCCCGCTTAATTCCTGATAACGAACAGCTGGTACTTCGATGTGAATATCTATTCTATCTAACAAAGGTCCAGATATTTTAGAGCGATATTTATAAACCTCATTCGTCGAGCACCTACAGGAAGATTTAGGGTCGTTGTAGTGCCCGCATCTGCATGGGTTCATAGCTGCAACCAGCATGAAAGATGCCGGGAACAGGCAGGAGCGCATTACTCGCGATACGATTATAAAACCATCCTCCAGCGGCTGCCTGAGCGCTTCTAAGGCATTGCTCTGGAATTCGGGAAATTCATCCAGAAAGAGTACTCCTTGGTGGGCAAGGCTCATCTCTCCTGGTTTAGGGTTGGAGCCTCCGCCGACTAAAGCGATATCGGAAATTGTATGGTGCGGGCTGCGGAATGGCCTGGTAGCAATGATTCCCTCTTTAAATGGCAGCGTCCCCATCACTGAATGTATTGTTGTTACCTCTAAAGATTCTTCTATAGTCAGGTCAGGCATAATGCTGGGTATTCGTTTCGCCAGCATTGTTTTGCCGCTACCAGGTGGCCCGATCATCAGGATATGGTGGCCTCCGGAGACTGCTACCTCCAGGGCCCTTTTAGCCAGATACTGACCTTTAATTTCTGAGAAATCCACAGAGTAATGGCGGCTTTTCTGGAACGAGTCATTTAAGTCTAATTTATAAGGTTTGATCATATCGTGATTATTCAGGAACTCCACGGTTTCCTTTAATGATCTCAATGGCCAAACATTGATATCTCTGGCTGTGCTTGCTTCTCTAGCATTAGGATAAGGCACGATGATGTTTTTTGTTTCCGACTTTAATATAGCTAAACTAATAGGTAGGATCCCCCGCGTTCTACGTAAGGAGCCGTCTAGAGCCAATTCGCCAAGTATAAAATACTCTTTTAAGCTTTGGCTATTAATCTGCTGGGTTGCCGCTAGTATCCCTAAAGCCATAGCCAGGTCTAGTCCTGTACCCTCTTTTTTGATATCCGAAGGCACCAGGTTGATGGTTATTCTTTGCACAGGCCACTGGAACCCCGAATTTTTGATTGCTGACTTAATACGCTCCTTACTTTCTTTTATGGCAGTATCCGCTAACCCGACGATGTTGATCGCCGGCAGCCCTCTTGAAACATCTACTTCTATCTCAATGAGATAGGCTTCGATACCCAGTAAACCGAAACTAAAAACTTTAGCCAACATTTGTTTACCCCCTTACAGGCAGTTATGTTATTAGTCTGTAAACATGACCTAAATCAGCCATTGTTTCTGTAACGCCTCAACTATAATAGACGCCTCAAAACAGCAAATCTAACTTTAATTAATCGATTGCTTTCTCGGCAGATTCGTATATAATATCCTGCAAATGAACGCTTGTTATAGATCTGGTTAAAAACTCAAAAAACTTATGATTAAAATACGCGGTTTAATTTTAGCTATAACCTTGAGCCTCTCTTTTGCTATCCTTGTTTGTTTTGTCTCTAACAATTTACATGTACGCTTTGAGAATCGCCCCCTGACTATAGAGCAACAATTTGCCCTTTTAAAAGGAGAATCCTGGTACTGTATCAATACCCTTGTTTATTCTTCGTACTGGAAGAACCGTATACTTTTTCCCTGCCTGCTATACGGGGTTAGTAAAATCCATTTTCTTACTACCAGCCAATGGTATCTTATTCTCAGGCTGATGACGGCTTTTCTTGCCTTTCTTATTTTTTGGTATTTAACAGTGAGTATTGGAAAAACCGACTATAAAACAGCTGGATTTGCTATGGGCCTATTGGCCTATGAACTAATATTTACTTTTACTTACGGGATGGAATTTCCTACAGATTTCTTGGATGTAATTTTTATCTCACTGTTTCTATGGGCCTCATTATGTCGTAACCGAAGGATGTTATTGGCGGCGGCAATTCTCGCGGCGGCTAATCGCGAATCCTCTGTTTTTGCCGGCTTGATCTGGATTGCGCTTTATGGTATAGATTCCCGGCGCAGGTTACGCTTTCCGGAAATCTCTTTCGCCGCTTTGGTATCTTTAGCTAGTTACACTATTGTTGTTGGGTTGCGTTTTTTGCTCGGCGGAAACAAGGTAATGAATCAGCAACTACTCACCGGCTGGCCGGAATTAGTATCTAATTGGAGAGGGTTTATCGCTCAGCCCACTTATGGCTCTTGGCCGTTCTTATGGTTTGCGATAGTAACGCCGGTCTTCCTATGGATTTGGGTAAACCGAGTTTTTCTATCGCCACAACATAAAAGGCTCTTAGCCGTTGCCGCGCTGATAACCTGCATCACTTTTGTCTTTGGTACGCTTAGTGAACCGCGCACATTTATACCCTCCTTTGTCATATTTATCCTGGTGGCTGCTTTAGCTGAGGAAAGCTCAAAATTAAATCCGCGCAATAGCCACTAGATTAGTTCACCGCTATTAGTATATCTGTTTTTATTGCAAAGAGATACATCCCTAAAGCCAAAAACTAAAAATCTCAAGCAGAAATAATGCCTCTAACAATTAAGATGGAGATTCAAAAGGTTAAGGGCGTATACTGGGGGGATTTCTATCTAATGTGCCTCTTTAAGTTGAAAAGCTTCCCGGGAATAAAAAACTTGCTTTTTATGCTCCTCGCTATATAATAAAACGTTATGGATCAGGCCAGGATGAAAAGTTTCAGATTTATTCTTATCGCCTTCTTGTTTGGCATCACTATCTTTAGCCTCTTTAAGTATATATTCTTACTTAAAGAGCGGTATGGTCTTTTAGTCGCTTTAGAGCAAGAGAAAAAGCAAATATTATCTTTGGTGGATGCCAAACAAGGCCTTTTACTAAAGCTGGAGGAAGAAACAACTAAAGCAGAAAAAATGGTCCAGGAAAATAACGAGCTTAACCAACAATTAAAGTTAAGCGAAGAGAAGGCAGTTAAGCTAAAAAAAGGCTTTAGCTTAGCCAGAACAAAGATTAGCCGGCTGAATTCCCACGCCTCTATTTTAAAGTCAGAAAATATAGCCCTCAGAGAAGAAAGGGTGAATCTTAAGTCCCAATTAGGCCAGGTAAATCAGGAAAATAATAATCTTAAGGCCAGATTGAGTTCGATCCCCGAGCTTAGAAAGACCCTGAGGGAATTAAAAATCCAGGCGCGCAGAAAGGCGGATGGCAAGGATAAGGCGGGAAACCGTGGATTTCTAATCAAGGACGGTCAGCCGACAGGTACCACTACGGTAAAGATAGAGGTTAATCCAGCCCCAGCAAAATAATAATGAAAGAGATCTTTATTCAGCTAATTAAGAACAAAATCTTTATGACAACGCTTTCTGCTTGGATTATCGCTCAGCTGATTAAAGTAAGTATTGGGGCAATTAGGGAGAAAAGATTTGATTTCCGCTGGTTTCTTGGTACCGGAGGGATGCCTTCCAGCCATGCTGCCGGCGCCTCCTGTCTTGCCGTAGCCATTGGCTTTGAATACAGTTTTAGTAGTATTTATTTTGCCTTAGCTGCCTCATTTGCGCTGGTAGTGATGTTTGATGCCCAAGGAGTGCGTCGTTCAACCGGCAAGCAGGCGCGCATCTTAAATAAGGTTATGGAGGATATTTACTGGCAGGGGAGGATTAAGGAAAATCGCTTACGTGAACTTGTTGGACATACGCCTGTAGAAGTTATCGCTGGTTTTATATTAGGTATTCTTATTGCTTTTATCGCGCGTTAAAAGGAGGCTTTTAGTGAACAGAAAATTGGTATTAATTTTCGCAGCAGTTTTTTTAACAACTCTTATCGCCGTTTTTATAATTAAGAAAGGCAATCTTACCTTAAAGAAGACAAGTAAAGTCGTTTCTCTCTCAGCGCTTTCCGCGCAGGCCCAGGAGCTGAAAAAAAAGGGTGAATTACTCAACGCAAAAATTGCTTATCAGAAGTTAATTAACGAATTCCCCAATTCGCAGGAAATCGTTAATTGGCAGAAGAAGATAGAGAATTTGAATATTAAATTATTATTCTCTTCAGTTATTACGCCTGGCAGCATACTTTACGATATCAAACCGGGAGACACCCTGACCAAGATCGCTAAAAAATTTAAAACCACTCCGGAGTTGATTATGAAGAGCAATAACTTGACTAACGATAAGATCATGCCGGGCAGGAAAATCAAGGTCTGGAATACCCCTTTTAGCATCGTGGTGGATAAATCCCAGAATACACTCATCCTTAAAACCGAGGAAGAAATTATTAAGACCTATATTGTTTCGACCGGCACTAATAATAGTACGCCCGTCGGAAATTTTAAGATTATTAACAAGCTCCCTGAACCCACCTGGTTTAAGGCCGGAGTAGTTATTCCCGGCGATAGCCCAAACAATATTCTTGGTTCGCGCTGGCTGGGCTTTGATTTGTCCGGCTATGGTATACACGGCACCGTAGATCCGCAAAGCCTGGGGAAACAGGTTACCCAGGGTTGCGTGCGCATGTCTAATAGCGAAGTCGAGGAATTGTATACTATTGTGCCCACAGGCACAGAAGTAACCATTATCGATTAACTCCCCTTTAAAGCATGAGTGGAATGGATTTTGAAAAACCGATCATTGAATTGGAAAAGAAAATCCAGGAACTGAAGAATTTTATTTCAGCCAAAAAGATCGATCTCAGCTCCGAAGTTAAGCGATTAGAGGATAAGCTGGAGTATCTCAAAAAAGATACCTACGGGAATCTTACTGCCTGGCAGAAAGTCCAGATTGCCCGGCATCCTCAGAGGCCGTATACTTTAGACTATATTAAAATGATTATGTCTGACTTTATCGAGCTGCATGGAGACAGGAGCTTTTCTGACGATAAAGCTTTGGTCGGAGGATTCGCTAAACTAGACCACCAGAGGATTATGGTGATGGGCCATCAGAAGGGCCGGGATACCAAAGAAAGCCTGAAGCGTAATTTCGGCTGTGCGCATCCTGAAGGCTACCGCAAGGCTTTGCGCCTGATGCAGATAGCGGAAAAATTCTCCCTCCCCGTTGTGATATTTATCGATACCCCGGGAGCTTATCCTGGCGTGGGCGCAGAAGAACGCGGCCAAGCTCAGGCTATCGCTTTTAACTTGAGGGAGATGATCAATATCGCCACCCCGATTATTGCCATCATTATCGGAGAGGGTGGCTCAGGGGGAGCATTAGGAGTGGGTATTGCGGATAAGGTAGGAGTTTTGGCGAATTCCTATTATTCCGTGATCTCTCCTGAGGGCTGCGCAGCGATATTGTGGAAAGAAGGAGCCAAGGCCCCTGAAGCAGCCGAGGTCCTTAAGTTAACAGCACAAGATTTATTGAGGATGGGGATTATAGACGAGATCGTCCCGGAGCCCTTAGGAGGGGCGCATCGCGACCCGGAAAAGATGGCGATGATTTTGAAAGAATCGATACATAAGAACCTTAAAGAATTACAGGCCCTGGGTATTAAAGAGTTGCTGGATTCAAGGTATAAAAAATTTAGGAAAATAGGGGTACTGGGATGATCGAACAGGAGTTGATATTATTAGGCCTACTCAAAGAGAGCCCTAAGCACGGTTACGAGATAAAAATAAAGATTAAGGAAATCCTTTTTCTTTTTGCCGGAATAGAACTAAAGTCCATTTATTATCCTTTAGGTATCTTAGAGAGAAGGGGCCTGATTACTAAGCGTAAAAGTAAGTTAGGCAAAAGGCCGGAGCGCTTGGTCTATAAATTAACCCCCCAGGGCAGCAGCCGTTTTAATGAGCTGTTGAACAAGAGTTTCCTCAATTTTAAGCGTCCGCAATTCAGCCTGGATTTAAGTCTATATTTCCTGCCTTATGCTAAACCCAAAATTGCCCGCCGCCGGCTGCGGGGCAGGATTTTCATCCTGAATAAAGTTGCCCGGGAATTAAAACAGTTGCTTAGGCTGCAGCGTAAAAATCCGGTTCCTGCTTCACCGCTCTGTATTATTGAACACAATCTGCGGATGATGGAAGCAGAAACCAAATTTCTCACCAATCTAATCAAAACAATCTAAAATCAGCCTTTCGTTATCTTCTCGTTTTACTTGACAATCCCCAATTTATAAGGTAAATTTAATATAGTTGATAGTTAACATGGTTAATAATTAAGGAGATTAACTATGCCAGAGATAACCTTATTCGAATTCGCTGATTCCTTAAATAAAATAATGCCAGTCCTGATGAAGGAATTTTCCCGTAGGCAGGCCAACGAGTTATACAAAGGCAAGATTACTTTACCACAGTTTCTGATCTTGGAGTTCCTACAGCAGGAGGTTGTTTTGAAAATGGTCACTCTTGCCCGCGTTATGCAAGTAACTACAGCAGCAATGACCGGGATGGTTAACCGGCTGGTTAAGTACGGCTATGTCAGGAGGATTTATGATCCTCTTGACAGGCGGATAATCAAGGTAAAGTTGACCGCCAGCGGCAGCGCGTTATTAAAGAGGATAAACCAGCAACGCCGGCAGATGGTCATTAAAATATTCGGCCAGATATCTGCAGTTGACCGTCAGGATTACCTGCGCATACTGACGCAGATAAAAGAGATATTAAGTGAGGACATAAGTTATGGAGCAAAATATTAAGAATAATTAGCGACATAACTTATATGTCCGAACTTATCCCCCCTTCTTGCTTTCGCAAGAAAGCAGGGGGGATTAATTCGCCCAAACAACTTACATTCATTTTGTTCCGTAAGTTGTGGGCTCATCAAAATGAAAAAGTCACTGCTATTTTTTATCGTATTTGTCCTAGTCTGTCCGATGGGAATTAAGGCAGAAGAGGTTCCTCTGACCCTTGAGGAAGCAATATTAATAGCCCTGCGGGACAATCGCGAGATTTTACTGAAAGCAGAAGATCTGAAAAAGGCAAAATCCAAGATCTCCGAGGCTGAATCTGAACTTTTTCCTACCCTTGATTTTACCGCCAGCTGGTTATATAACTTGGGGTATTATACCAAGGATTTCGCCCAGGTCGCTACCCAGGCTACGCTCAAGAAATACCTTTACAAAGGCGGCAAGATCATGAATACCATCAAATATAACGGGTATAATTTTGAGGTCAGCCAGGCTATATTAGATAAAACAAAATTGGAGACAATTTTAGACTTGAAAAAGGTTTTCTATGCGCTTTTATTAGTTAAAGAGTTTAGCGCATTAAATAAGAACATTCTGCTTAATAGCCAGGAGCACGTCAATTTAGTGCGGGCTCGTTACAAAAACGGCCAGGCTTCGGAATCGGATATTTTAAATATCGAGGCCAGCCTGCAAAACGTAGAGCAGGCTTATCAAGACTCCTTAAATCAGGTGGAAGCCGCGCAAGTTCTCTTAAATAATCTTTTATATTTAGATAAAGATAACCGCATCGTACCGATAGCCGAATTTAATTATGCCCTTCAAGAAGTTGCCTATGACGAAGGGTTCTTGAAGGCAATGAGCAGCCGGCCGGAAATAAGGCAGTATGAAGCCCAGATTAAGGCAGCCCAGAAGGCAGTTGAGATCAGCAAAGCAGGTTCCCGGCCGGAAATATATGCCTCCTGGGATTATTATAGCCGTTCGCACACAAGCGGGACAGCATCTAAAAACTGGAATGATTATAATACGGTGGGTTTGACTGTTTCCTGGCCGATCTTTGACAGCTGGTCTACCAAAGCCAAGGTTGAACAGGCAATCGTTGATTTAAAGCAAGCGCAATTATTAAAGGAAAAAACTACCAGGGATATTATCTCGGAATTAAAGAATGCATATCTGGCTTTAAAAGACGCCATCGCTAAAATTAAAACCAGCGAAGCCGAGCTTAAAGTTTACAACGATTATCTCTTAAGCACAAATGATAAGTACGCTCAGGGGATATCCAGCTCTCTTGAGCTTGGCGATGCCAAAGTAAAGTTTGCGGTTTCAGGTTTTAATCAGAAACAGGCGATCTATGATTATATCATTGCTAAGGAAAGTTTTGCCAAGGTCACAGGAGGTTCATTATGAGGATTCCTAAACTTTGTCTTTTTACTTTTGCGATTATAATTCTGGTTTTAGCCGGCTGCGGGCCTAAGCCAGAGAAAAGAAAATTAAACGAGGTCATCCCGGTTAAGGTGGCCAAAGTTGAACTTAAGGAGTTAGACCAATACATAGATTATGTCGGCAATATCAAAGCCCAGGACGAAGCCCAGGTTTATCCTAAGGTAAGCGGAAAGATTATTGAAAAAATCAAACAAGACGGGAACCCGGTAAACAAAGGTGAGGTTATTATTTATATTGACCGGGATGAGGTAGGGTTGAAATTCCAGAAGGCTCCGGTTGAAAGTCCTCTTTCAGGGGTTGTCGGCAGGGTGTATGTGGATATCGGAGAGAATGTCGACCCGCAAACCCCGGTTGCTTTAGTGGTGAATATGGATAAGGTTAAGATAGACTTGGATATTCCTGAAAATTATCTGCCTAAGGTTTCTTTGGCTCAACAGGCAATAGTTTCTGTGGATGCTTATCCGGATCAGGAATACCAAGGGAGCGTTACCAAGATTAGCCCTGTTCTTGACCTTGCTAGTCGTACTGCGCCAATAGAAATAACCATAGATAATCCCGGACACCTTCTTAGCTCTGGGATGTTTGCCAAGGTTAAGCTTATTTTTCAAAAGCGTAAAGACGTTCTGGTTATTTTAAAGGAAGCGATTATCGGCAAGGAGCTTGAGCCGCACGTTTTTATCATAAAGGACAATAAGGCGTATCTAAAAAAGATTACCCTGGGTATCCGCCAGGGGCCATATTATGAAGTAAAAGAGGGGCTTGAGGCAGGGGATTATGTTGTGATTATGGGGCAACAGCGGCTCTCTGAGGGGACAGAGGTTAAGACAGAGGAATAAAAAATGAATTTACCGGAATTTGGAGTCAGAAGGTCGGTTACTAATTTAATGATTTTTTCGGCGATTATCGTACTGGCTGCCTATAGCCTAACTCGCTTAGGGATCGACAATATGCCTAAGATTGAGCCGCCGGTAATCTCGGTAATCTCGGTATATCCAGGAGCAAGCCCGGAAGATGTAGAGGTAAAGGTTACTGAGCCTTTGGAAAATCAGCTTACCACCACCCCCGGGATAGAAAAAATCACCTCCCGCTCCTCTGAGGGTATATCGGTTATATCCTTAAAATTCATCTGGGGCACGGACCTGGACGCTGTTTCAAATGATGTACGCGACCGCATTGATTTAGTAAAGCCATCTTTGCCTGATATCCCTAATGAGATGGAAAACCCTTTTATCTATAAGTTTAACACCGCAAATACCCCGATTATTTTCTTAGGGATTACCGCCCAACAATCATACGCGGAGCTTTATGATATGATTGACAAAAGGGTTGGTGATGCCTTAAGGCAGTTACCCGGCGTAGGGACAGTTGAGCTCATCGGCGGCCTAAAACGGCAGATTAACGTCTGGGTTGATAGGCAGAGGCTTGAGGGGTATGGGTTTTCCATACTTGATTTACAAGAGGTATTAAAGAAAGAAAATATTACCCAGCCGGTTGGAAAACTTAAATCAGGCCTGACTGATTATTTAATCAGGCTTCCCGGAGAATTTGTCTCTCCCGAAGAAATAAATTCCGTGATTCTCGGCAAGCGAAATGGAAATTTGGTCTATCTAAAAGATGTCGCCAGGGTAGAAGACGGTTTTAAGGAGATTACCCTTAACGTACGCATCAATAAAAACCCCGGCTTGCTTTTAATGATCCAGAAACAGTCTGATACTAATACAGTTGAAGTAGCTTCTAGCGTAAAGAAGAAATTGAGGGAGTTGGAGGATACCCTGCCGCGTGATGTAAAGATGTATGTAATATTTGATACATCAGAGGATATCATAAACTCACTGGATTCTCTTAAGTCTTCGATCTGGCTGGGGATAGTTTTGGTTATATTAGTAGTCTGGTTTTTCTTGAGACAATTTCTACCCAGTCTGATCATTGCCCTGACTATACCATTTTCTCTTTTAATCGCTTTTATCTATCTTTTCTTAAGCGGCCGCACTATAAATGTAATCAGCCTTTCTTCCTTAGCTATTGCTACCGGTATGGTAGTAGATAATGCTATTGTCGTGGTGGATAATATTTTTCGCAAACTCGAAAGAGGTAACCGGCCGCAGGAAGCGGCTATTTTCGGGACCCAGGAGATATTCTTGGCGATAACTGCTTCTACCTTTACAACAGTTGTGGTGTTTCTGCCGATGTTGTTTCTACCCGGGGTAATCGGGATTATGTTCGGGGAATTAGCTGTGATAATTACCGTAACACTTCTGGGTTCTCTTTTTACTGCCGCAACCTTTAGCCCCATGCTTTGCTCAAAGTGGATAAAGAGCGCATCCGGTCATAGAGAAGAAGCCAGTCGTTTTAGTAAATTTTACGAATTTTCGGGAAAAATGTTTAATTCCTGGGAAAGTTTTTATTCTCGCTGTCTGGGCTGGTGCCTTGGGCATAAGAAACTGGTGATTATTGGTTTTACAGCTGTTTTTATTTTTACTTTATTTTTGATTCGTTTTATAGGGAATGAATTCATTCCTGAAGAGGATACTGGGGATGTACGCTTGACAGTACAGCTTCCTTTGGGTACAAGGATTGAGGAGAGTGATAAAATTGCCAAGAGAATAGAGGATATCTTAGAAAAAGATGTTCCGGAAAAAAGATTTATTTTTGCCCGTAACGGAGAAATTAGCGGCAGGGGCAGGGGTATGGGGCAGGCATCGGGAACGCACATTATAACCAGCGGAGTCAAGCTTATCCCTAGAACCGAAAGAAAACGTTCGATGAATGATATCGCCCAGGCGTTAAGAAATAAAATAAAGCAAATACCCGGGGTGCTTAAAATTGATATATCTACTGGTAACCCTATCGGCCGTATGATTACCGGCACAGGAGGCAAGGCTGTAAGGGTTGAGATAATCGGCCATGATTTTGCGGAAACAGACACAGTCGCCAATAAAGTAAAGCAAAAAATGGAAAATATTGAAGGGGCGGTTGATGTGGCTATTTCTCGGGAGTTAGATAGGCCGCAACTTAATATAGAGGTAAACAGGGAAAAGGCATCTAGTCTCGGGCTCGATATGAGAACCATAGCGGATAGCTTAAATACCTATATTCAGGGGGATGCGGCTACCAAATACCGCGAAAAAGGGGAAACCTACGATATTTCGGTCAGGCTCCAGGAATCCTCACGCAAAAAAATAGAAGATATAGAAAATCTTTCTATTGTTTCTCCTACAACCCAAAAGCAGATAAAACTCTCCAATATTGCCAGGATAAAAGAGGTGTTGGGTCCTGTGGAGATCGAGCGTCAGAATCGGGAGAGGGTAGTAAGGGTGGAATGTAATACTTATAAGCGCTCCTCTGGCAGAGTAGTTGAAGATATCAAGAGAGGTTTGAAGGAAATCGCCATTCCTCAGGATGTGCTTATAAATTTCGGTGGAGAGGCAGAGGAGCAGAAGAAGGCTTTCCGTGATTTGCTGCTTTTGCTTATCCTGGGGATTATACTTGTTTATATGATTATTGCCTCGCAGTTTGAATCATTGCTTGATCCATTCATTATTATGTTTTCCGTGCCGTTTACTTTTATCGGGGTAATTGTGGGATTTTTATTAACCGGGATGACTTTGAATATCATAAGTTTCCTTGGGATTATCATGCTGATGGGTATTGTGGTTAATAACGCCATAGTCTTAATAAGTTATATTATTATCCTACGCGCCCGCGGCTTATCCATGTACGAAGCAGTAACTGAAGCCGGCAGAAACAGGTTAAGGCCGGTGTTGATGACTACTATTACCACCCTGGTTGCTTTATTGCCTCTGGCAATCTCAAACGGAGTGGGCTCTGAATCCTGGAAGCCGCTGGGTGTTACTATGTTCGGAGGCCTACTTGTCTCAACTCTGATTACCCTGCTTTTTGTCCCTACTCTTTATGCCGTATTCCACCGCAAAGCAGACCACGAAGGAGGTAAAGTATAAATGGCGAAGATGATCATGCTTGTTTATAACGAAGCAATAGAGCAGGAAGTAACGGAAGCATTGGAAGCCTGCTCTCTTAAGAATTATACCAAGATTAACGCTGTCTTTGGCCGCGGCAATACCTCAGGGACGCATCTGGGTAACGATATATGGCCGGGAAGAAACAATCTTTTATATGTTGCCTGTGATGATCAACAAGCAAAAGAGGCCATAATCAAGGTAAGAGAGCTCAAGAAAAAGCTCGGCCACGAGGGGGTCAAAGCCTTTATCCTGCCAATAGAAGGAATTAGCTAACCTTTTGAATTTCAATCTGTTTTATTCCTAATAAAAACAAGCTTGACAGGGGCAAACTCTTTTAGTAAAATCTAATATAGTAAAATTTTACTATTTCGGAAGGCCTATTCGAGAAGCTGCTAAAATACCCCTATGCCATATGATATGCAAATAGCCACGATTTTAGATAATAATGCTAAAACTTATCCGGCAAAGCCGGCGCTGATATTCAAAGGTAAAATTTTAACCTTTAGTCAATTAAGAGACCACGTCTTTAAGCTTGCCAATAGCCTGATTAATTTAGGCATAAGAAAAAATGACCGCATTGTGATCTATCTCGCTAATTCGCTGGAATATATCTACACATATTTAGCCATTTGGTCGATCGGGGGAACGGCTGTGCCGCTGGATTTTATGCTCACCGAAGATGAGTTGGTTTCCTGTATTTTACATTCGGAGGCAGTTGTCGTAATTGCCGGAGGTAAGTCAAGCGTTAGACTGGAAAAGATCAAGCAAAGGTGCCATGATTTAAAACATATTATCATTTCCCGGGAAGAAAAGAGCGGTTTTCTTAATTTTGAAGAGTTATTGGAGAAAGGTCAAAGCTCAAACCCGCAAGTTAAAACCGAAGATAAAAATTATGCGATTATTTTTTATACTTCCGGCACTACGGGAAAGCCCAAGGGGGTCCTGGTAAACTACCTGCAACTAGGCGCGCCTCCCAAGGCAATGTCCTACTTCGTAGATTTAAACTCTCGGGATATAGCTTTATGCGCCGTACCTCTTTCACATCTGGGGGGTTTGGTTTTTCTTCAGAGTATTGTTTTTTTGGGGACGACCGTGGTTTTAATGGAAAGATTCGTCCCTTTGGAGTTCTTAAGGCTAATCCAGGATTACAAAGTAACTTGTTTTTGGTTGGTCCCTTCAATGTATTATGCTATTCTGCAATTAAAAGAGTTTGAAAGTTTTGATTTATCCAGCTTGAATTGGTTGGTTTCATTCGGTGCGCCCAGCTCAGCGGAAGCCCTGCGCAGATTCCACCGGCATTGCCCGCAGGCAAATTTTATAAACGGATGGGGTTTAACCGAAACTAATGCTCCTACGGTGGTTATACCAAAGGGGTCGACTAAACTGGAAAGCGTTGGTTTTCCCGCCCCTTGGATTAAAGTCAAGATATTCGATGAGCACGATCAAGAGTTAGCGATAGAGCAGATAGGCGAGATAGTTGTACGCAGCTGGGTGGTGACCGAAGGATATTATAAAGATCCCCAGGCAACTGCCTTGGCTATGCGTAACGGTTGGTTCCATACCGGAGATCTTGGCCGCTTTGATGCCGAGGGCTATCTTTATATTGTCGGCAGGAAGAAAGAGATGATTAAGGTTGCCGGAGAAATTGTTTTTGAGCCTGAGGTTGAGGCAGCAATTCATAAACATCCTTTTGTTGCTGAAGTAGCGGTAGTAGGGATTCCTGATAGTTTAAGGGGGGAAGTCCCCAAGGCATACATTGTTTTAAAACAGGGTTCTCTCCTTAGCGAAGAAGATCTGCGTTTTTTCTTACGTCAGCATCTGGCACATTTTAAGATTCCGCATTATTTTGAATTTACAGCTGCATTACCCAAGAATAAGACAAGCAAGATTGATAAAGAGAGCTTAAGGAGTCGGGCTTGATGAATAAGTTTGTTGCATGGTTTAGCCATGGTTTAATCCGCTATCGCTATGGCTTCCTGGCACTTTGTATCATTGTTAGTTTATTTTTCGCTTATCAACTTAAAGATATCTCCTTTAACACTAACCTCGGCGATTTCTATCCTTTAAAACACCCCTATCTGAAAATTCAGAACAGGTTGATTGAGATCTTCGGCGGCCTAAATCAAGTTTCTATAGCTGTTGAAGCTAAAAACGGCACCATCCTGAACTTAAAAACACTGGATAAAGTCTGGCAGATTACTAATGATCTTTATCTAACCGACGGTATTAATGCCGGTAGGGTAATGTCCTTATCCGCGCGTAAAGTAAAGCATGTCCAGGCAGATGAAGAGGGCTTTAATACCGAATGGCTGATGCATGACCCCCCTAAGACGCCAGCCGAATTAGAAATCTTAAGGCAGAGGATTATCATAAATCCTATGGTTTATGGGCCCTTGGTCTCTAAAGACTTCAAGGCAACTTTAATTCAGGCAGATTTTGAATCAAGCGTTTCAGTAAAAAAAATATTTGAGATCCTGCAGGGGCTAAAGAATAAATACGAAGACGCAGACCATAAAATCTATATTTCTGGACAGCCTGTGCTTCAAGGTTGGATGGATTTTTATCTGCCCAAGATGGCAAGTTTATTTATTCTTACTCTGATAGCGATGTCGTTTGTCTTGTATAACGCCTTTAAATCCAAGCGAGGGGTATTGCTACCTTTATTGTCCGCTTTTATGGCTACGCTTTGGGGGCTGGGGATGACGGTTATGTGTGGTTATAAACTGACTCCCGCGACTGTACTTGCTCCCTTTTTGGTTTTTGCGTTAGGGACTAGCCACGCCGTGCAATTTATCAAGCGTTACTATGAATATATGAGTAGGCATAAGCGTAATTCTAAATCAGCAGCGATTAATATTACGCGCAATCTATTTGTGCCGGCGTTTACCGGACTACTTACTGATGGTGTGGGCCCGCTTACCTTATTTTTTGTTCCGCTAGGGATGGTGCAAAGCCTTGCCGTGGCTATAGGTTTTGGGATATTGAGCATATTCTTTAGTACGATTATCTTAGTCCCTAACCTCCTTTCTTTTATGAAGCCTCCCCGCAGGCTCGATGTGATAAAAGAAGAAAGAGGGACTTTAACAAATAAAGTATTGGGTTATTTTGCGCGCCTAGCCGTAAATAAGACCTCCCGCTGGTTGGTGATTATAGTATTTTTTTCCCTTTCCTTGCTCGGTATGTTGGGAGCCAGTAGATTAGTGGTAGGCGATAAAAAGCCGGGGACGTCTTTACTTTACAGCGATAGTATTTACAATCAAGCAGAAAAATTCACCAGCGAAAAATTTGCCACTTCGGACCCCTATTATATATTCGTGGATGGAAAAACCCAGGATGCTGTTTTAAACAGTGATGCCCTTAAGGAGATGGATAACCTGCAACGCTATCTAGAGAAGGAAGTCGGTAGTGTCGGTCGCACTCTTTCTCTAGTGGAGTATATGAAGGGAATGAATATGGCGATGTTCGCCGGAAACCGCCAGAATTATAAAATACCAGATAACGACCGGACGATAGCCGAATATATGTTTCTCTATTCTTTGACCGGATTCCCGGGAGATTTTGACCCGGTGGTAAGCCCCAATTATCAATACGCTAATATCAAGGTTGATTTGCGCGATCACCGCGCAGTCAGTATAAACCAGGTGATTAAAAAGACCGAAGAATGGATCCAAAAAAATCATCGCAACAAAGAAATAGGTTTTTCTTATGCCGGAGGTAATATTGGTATGTTGGCCGCAGTAAACCAGATTGTGGCTAGTCAGCTTAAGGTGAATTCCCTACTTACTTCTGTTCTGGTATTTTTGTGCCTGGTTTTTGCTTACGGTTCCCTGGTTTCAGGATGGCTACTGATTGTTCCTTTGGTTTTTAGAACGTTGCTTGTCTTTGGAATCCTAGGGTTTCTAAGAGTAGGATTAACCGCTGAAATGATTCCTATGGTAGCCTTGGGGATTGGTTTTGGCGATGATTTCGGTATTTATATTGTTTCAAGGGTAAAGGATGAACTAAAAGAAGGAGGCGGTAACTTAAAAGATGCTTTGGTTAAGGCGATGGCGACTTCTGGCAAGGCAGTATTCTTTACCGGCCTTAGCCTTACCATTGGTATCGCTGCCTGGATGTTGTCTCCGATACTAATGCAGGCAAGGCTAGGTGCTTTGTTGGGGTTTTTTATCTTTTTTAATGTGATTGGGACACTAGCGGTCTTACCTTCAATGATTATGACCGTGAAGCCCAAATTTTTAATGAAATAGAAAAGGAGGAGGAAGATGAAAAAGCTGTTTTTGTTGTTTCTGGGTTTGGCCTTAATTTCAGGCTATGCCCTGGCTGAGGAGTTGGCGTATTTCCAGGTCTACATGCCGCAAGCCGGCATGAATGTAGATGAAGTTATGCAGATCGAATACTTTGTTAAATACACCAAATTCTGCCATGACATCAAGATGTTAGGCAAAGCCTATTTTATTGATAAGTCCGGCTTTGTCAGGGAAAAAGAAACTGCCAGGATGCGCCTTACTTTAGGCAGAAAGTCCGATGATCTTGCCTATAAGGATATCGTAATGTTTACCTCTCCGCAGGTAAAAGGCCTTGCCGCATTAACCTGGACCTATATGGACCCCAAAAGGCAAAATGATTCCTGGCTCTGGGTACCTTCCTTGAGGAAAATCAGGAAGATCTCGGCAGCTAACAGTGACGATTCCTTTATGGGTTCGGATTTCAGCGTTGAGGATATTACTACCCGCAGGTTTGAAGATGAAACATACACCCTGCTCAGGGAGGAGAATTTCCCAGGATATACCTGCGAATTCGACAAGCAGACTTATTATAAGGATACTCCTAGCTATGTTATCGAATGCAGGCCGAAGAAGTCACCATGGTATTATTCCAAAAGGGTACTTTGGGTTGATAAGAATACTGGAGGTGGTTTCTACGAAGAAAAATACGATCCCAAGGGTAAGATGTTTATGACTATCTTTAAGAAGTTTGAGATCTTCAAAGTTAACGGCAAGGATTATCCCACTCAGGTTATATTAGAGGGCAAAGACTCAAGGACAGGTCACCGTACCGTGATTACCAACGATAATATTAAGTTCGATCAGGGCTTATCAGAGGAACTGTTTAGCGAGAGAGCGCTGATGCAGACAAGATGGTAAGAAAGGGGGAGTACAAGTGAGAGTTTTTCTATCAATTTTAATAGCGCTCCTTTTAGTTGGTCCCGTTTACGCCAATGATAAGCTTACCCTGAGCGGTTATCTCAAAAATGAGACTTCCATCAGGATCAATCATATGAACGGAGACTTGACTAAGGAAAAGAATATTGCGGAGCTCGCCGGAGAGTATAAAATCAAAGGTGATGAGCTGGTATTTTTTACCAGGGCAAGGTACTGGTACGACGCTGCCTATGATGCCAGGGCAAAACTGGATCCGGCACAGCATTATATGGGACATGTCCAGCGTACGGATTGGTTAAGGGATTGTTATCTGGATTATACTGACAATACCTGGTTTTTACGCTTAGGCAAGCAACAGGTGGCTTGGGGGCAGGCAGATGGTATTACTATCCTGGATAGGGTTAATCCGGTTGACCTAAGTGAATATTGGTTGCCTGACTTACAAGATATTCGTATCCCTTTATGGATGGCCAATATTAATTACACACCAAAATTAAATTCCAACTTACAATTTTTATTTATCCCGGATTTTGAACAATCTACTTCGGCGCCAATCGGAGCGCCCTTTACTTTCTATTCCTATATCAGGTATAACGACTGGAAGAATACGCAGCTGGCGATGGGCAGTACAGTGGATGAAAATATTTATTTTCCGGGTAAAAAATTTGATAATTCTACTTTCGGTTTACAGTGGTCAGACCGCATCGGCGATATGGATTATACCTTGAACTATTTGTATGGGCTATATTATTCTGCCAGAAATACAACTATTCTTGCTGCCGGTTCAGGCGGGCCACTTTCCAGTTGGAAGATAGATAGGGCCTTCAAGCGTTACCAGATGTACGGAGCTTCTTTTAACAAGAGTTTCACCAACTCTGGCCCGATGCAGGGAGTTACTTTAAGAGGTGACTTTGCGCTTTACAAGGATGAACCTACCTATATTGGTGATCCGACGATTGCCTCGGCAAAAAGGATTGCCCGTTGGGATAATATCTTCTGGCTCATCGGCGCTGACCGCTATATCTTTACTAAGTATATGCTGAGCATGCAGTTTAGCCAGTATATCTTAGAGCACGCTAAAGAAAAATCCAAGGGGCTTCCTGCTGCGCAGCAGTATCCGATGAATGCCTATACCTATGGTTATGCTGATCAGGTGGAGAATATCTTTACGATCAAGCTCTCAACCCAATTTATGAATGAGCGGTTAAGGCCTGAGGTGCTCTGGAGTTTCACCGATGACAACCAGGGTAGGCTTTCACCCAAGGTTAACTTTGAAATCAGGGATAATCTAGTTTTGACTTTGGGCGTACATTACTTCTACGGCAACCTCTATGATTCTAATGGCGAGTTCCGCGACGAAAACCAGTTTTATACCAACTTGAAGTTTAGCTTTTAATTCTAAGTAAGTAGATTTGCCGAAACCAGGGGTATCCTTTCGTGATACCCCTGGTTATTTTTATGATATAATAATAATTTATGCAGGATATCAAAGGATTGAATTTAGAAAATCTTCAGAAAGTCTTACGGGATTGGAAGGAAGATTCCTTCCGCGCCGCACAGATCCTTGGCTGGGTTTATAAAAAAGGTGTTTTAGATTTTACCCAGATGAATAATCTACCTGCAGGACTTAGAGGACGCCTAAAAGATAACTTCTATATCATAAGCCTTAACTTAAAAGAAAAAATTAGATCTATTGATCTCACCGAAAAATTACTTTTTGAATTAAATGACGGAAACCTGATAGAAGCGGTAATCATCCCTACTGAAAACAGGGTTACCGGATGCCTTTCTACGCAAGCCGGCTGTAAGTTTGCCTGTCGATTTTGCGCCAGCGGTTTAAGCGGCTTTATTAGGGACTTGAGCGCTGCGGAGATAATCGAAGAGGCGCTTTATTTAAAGCAGGGTTCGGCCGGAAAACTCACTCATCTGGTATTTATGGGCACAGGGGAGCCCCTGGATAATTATGATAACTTAATGCAAGCAGTCAGGGTGATTAATTCCCCGGATGGTCTGAACATAGGCGCGCGCAGGATTACTATTTCTACCGTGGGAATTATCCCCGGAATCGTAAGATTAGCCAGGGAAGGCCTGCAGGTTGAGCTGTCGGTATCCTTGCATGCCTCAGACGATAGAACAAGGTCAAGCCTGATGCCGGTCAATAAGAAATATCCGCTCAAAGATTTAATCGGCGCCTGCCGGGATTATATTCAGAAGACTAACCGTCAGGTCACCTTCGAATATATCTTGATTAAGGGGGTTAATACAAGAGCAGAGGATACGCTTAATTTAAGCAAGCTTTTAAGCGGCCTTAATTGTAAAATAAACCTTATCTTAGCTAATCCGGTTAAGGAGTACGGTATTGAGCCTCCGAATAAATTAGAGGTGCTCTTATTTAAGGATGCGCTTATTAAAAAAGGGATTAGGGTGATCTTGCGCAGGTCGCGCGGCCAGGATATCCAGGCTGCCTGCGGACAATTGAGGTTAAAATATGAAAATAAATAAGTTAAAGTTTGTCGCGTTTATCGTATTTATCGCGTTTATCATGTTAAGTGGGTGTGCGAGAAAAGAAATCAGGAATATAAATTCTTCCGGTAAGAATATTATCTGCTTTGGCGATAGCCTCACTTTTGGGTATGGGGCAAAGCCTGGGGAAGATTACCCTACAGCCTTAGGCCAATTACTCGACATACCGGTAATTAATGCCGGGGTCGACGGGGATACCACGATAGATGCTCTGAAGCGGATTAAAAATGATGTTTTGGATAAGCAGCCTTTATTGGTGATTGTTGAGTTTGGCGGTAATGATTTCTTAAGCAAAGTACCAAAAGAGGAAACGCTTAAGAATATCCGGGCAATGATTGAACAAATTCAGGCTCAAGGGGGGATGGTGGCTTTGGTAGACTTTGGGGCAGGGATGTTATTAAAAGAATACCATGCTGATTTTCATAAGATTGCTACTGAGTCACAATCAATATTTATCCCCAATATATTAAGCGGTATACTTACCAGCCCCAGCTTAAAAAGCGATTTTATCCATCCTAACGGCCGGGGGTATAAAATGATTGCCGGCAAGATTCAGGCAACCGTAACTCCTTATCTTAAGCAAAACAGCGCGTTACAGCGCGTTGATCAAAAATAAGGTTTTCAAAAGGGGGAATTTGATATTTAATCTGGTGCCGAAGATGGGAGTTTTAACGAGCCCACAACTTATGAAGATTATACTTTTTTTAAGTTTGAACATAAGTTGTCCGGGCGAGTTAATCCCGCAGTATTTTGGCGGGAGAACCCTCACTAAATGTTCAACTCTAAGCTTATGCCGAAGAAGGGAGTTGAACCCTTACGAGCTTACGCTCATCGGTTTTTGAGACCGACGTGTATGCCATTCCACCACTTCGGCAATAATTTATTGACCTTTGCTATTTTATATTCTAAAATAGCAAAGGTCAACAATTAAAAATATGTGTAAGGTGTAAAGTGTAATGTGTGATGTAAACGGTACTTTTTGCATTACACGTTACACATTAAACATTACAGAAAGTTATTCTAGAAAATTAATAATGGGGCTGTAGCTCAGCTGGGAGAGCGCTTGCATGGCATGCAATAGGTCGAGGGTTCAAATCCCTCCAGCTCCACCACCAAAACAAAAAGGACGAATTTTATTCGTCCTTTTTGGCTTTAGAAGTAGCCCTTGACCTTGTTTTTTTAGGGGGTATAATAATTTTAATATTAATTTAAGCTATCTTGACGCCGGTCTAAAGCAGTATATAATTTAAAATATTATGATATTAGGGGTGCATATTTCCGGGGTATCTAAGATTTACGAAGCACTGCAGAAAGCGGATAGATTGGGTTGCAATACTATGCAGATATTCTCACGCAGCCCGCAGAGATGGCGGGAACACTTCATAGCCCCCGAAGATATTGAAGAATTTAAATGCCGGCAGGATAAGCTAAAAATAAAACCTATCTTTATCCATGTGCCTTACCTGATTAATCTTGCCTCACCTAACCCGAGGCTTTATCACGCTTCTATTGACGCGTATATAGAAGATATATTAGAAGCAGAGGTTTTAAAGGCAGACTATATTGTAACGCATATGGGTAGCCATAAAGAAACCTCCGAGGAGGCAGGGTTAAAACGGCTGACCGATGCTTTAAATATGATTATCGCTAAAACCAAAAATACGCGTGTAGGTATATTATTAGAGAATACTTCCGGTTCAGGTTCCTGGCTAGGTTATAAATTTATCCACCAGAGAATAATTCTTAACGGCTTAAAAGATAAAGAGCGCGTCGGACTTTGTTTTGACACTGCCCATGCTTACTCCGCAGGGTATGATATTGCCACTAAAGATGGCCTGGAGGCGACGCTTAAGGAGATAGACAATATGGCAGGCCTAAAATTACTCAAATTAATCCATCTTAATGATAGCAGGGATAAACTGGGCTCGCACTATGACCGGCATGAGAATATCGGTAAAGGTAAAATTGGTCTTCAGGCAATGAGCAGGATCATCAATCATCCTAAGCTTAAAGAACTACCTTTTATTCTAGAGACACCCAAGAGGGCGGAAGATGACGACCAGATGAATTTAAAGACCGTGCGCAGATTAAGGAAGAGCAAATAAAATGGAATATTCTTTTAGGGATATCGAGAGGAAATGGCAGAAATACTGGGAGGATGAAGGGGTGTTTAAAGCCCGGATTTCGGCTAAGCCTAAATTCTATTGCCTGGAGATGTTTCCTTATCCCTCCGGTAAGATCCATATGGGCCATGTGCGCAATTATACGATTGCCGATGCCCTGGCCCGTTTTAAGATGATACAGGGGTTCAATGTGTTACATCCAATGGGATTTGATGCCTTTGGCCAGCCGGCAGAAAATGCCGCAATCAAGAATAAGACCAAACCCGATATCTGGACGCATAAGTGCATTAAGTGGATGGAAGAAGAATTAAAGAAGATGGGTTTTTCCTATGATTGGGAAAGGGAAATTTCTACCTGCGATAGCGGCTATTATAAATGGAACCAGTGGATATTCCTGAAGATGTTTGAGCGCGGACTGGCTTATAAGAGTAAATCTAGTGTTAATTGGTGTCCTGCCTGCGAAACAACCCTGGCTAACGAAGAGGTTATCGATGGCCAATGCTGGAGATGCCAAAACAAAGTGGAATTAGAGGACCTCGAGCAATGGTTTTTAAAGATTACTGCTTATCAGGAGCGTCTTTTAGAGGACCTCAAACTTCTGGATAAATGGCCGCAGCGGGTTATTGCTATGCAGGAGAACTGGATTGGTAAAAGCCAGGGAGTGGAGATATATTTCCGCCTGAAAGATAGCTCTAAGGTAATTCCAGTTTTTACTACGCGGGTAGATACTATTTTTGGGGCGACCTATATTGTCTTGGCTCCAGAACACCCCTTGGTAAAAGAGATAATTAGGGGTAGGCCGCAAGAAAAAGAGCTATTAAAGTTTATTGCTAAAGTAAGCAAAGAAACTAAGGTAGTGCGTACATCTTCGGATGTCAAGAAGGAGGGTGTATTTAGCGGCAGCTATGCTGTAAATCCGGCAAATAAAGAGGGAGTCCCAATATGGATTGCGGATTATGTTTTAATGGAGTATGGCACAGGCGCAATCATGGCTGTGCCAACGCACGACCAAAGGGATTTCTTGTTCGCTAAAGAACATAACCTGCCGATGAGAATTGTTATACAAACCGTCGACCGTCGACCGTCGACCGTCGACCGGATAACTGAAGCATATGAGGGTGATGGTATACAGATTAATTCCGGACAGTTTGACGGCATGTCTAATCAGGAAGCGAAAGTAAAGATTGCCCAATGGATGGAAAAAGAAGGTATAGGGAAAATTCAGACCCACTGGCGCCTACGCGATTGGTTGATCTCCCGGCAACGTTATTGGGGGACCCCTATACCGATCATTTATTGCCAGAAATGCGGAGTGGTTCCCGTGCCCTACGAGGATCTGCCGGTAGAGCTACCCAAAGACGCTCCTTTTACCGGAGAAGGCGGGAGCCCTTTAGCTAAAGTAAAGGAATTCGTAAATGTAACATGCCCCAAATGTAAATCCAATGCCCGTCGGGAAACCGATACCATGGCTACCTTTTTTGATTCTTCCTGGTATTTCCTAAGATTCTGTTCTCCGGAGTTTACCCGGGGTCCTTTTGAAGCAAAAGAAGCTCAATACTGGATGCCGGTAGACCAATACATAGGGGGTATTGAACATGCTATCTTACATTTATTATATTCGCGCTTCTTTACTAAGTTCTTCAAGGATTTAGGAATGGTGGATTTTGACGAACCGTTTACCTCATTGCTCACCCAGGGGATGGTTCTTAAAGACGGCGAGGTAATGTCAAAATCACGTGGAAATATTGTTGATCCTGACGCGATTATCCAAAAATACGGCGCAGATACCTTAAGATTATTTATCCTTTTTGCTGCTCCGCCTGACACAGAACTAGAATGGGATGAACGCGGTATGGAAGGTGCTTTTCGGTTCCTAAATCGCCTCTGGCGCATTCAGGATAACTTAAAAGGAAAAGCTTGCCCTGAGCTGATCCGCACGCTGCATAAATGTATGAAAAAGGTTAGCGAAGACATCGAGAGTTTTAAATTTAATACGGCGATCGCCAGTCTGATGGAGTTAGTAAATGCCATCTATCAGCAGGGGGCAGATAAAGAAGTTTTCGCTAGCTTGATCCTTATGCTTAGCCCTATTGCCCCGCATTTTGCCGAGGAGCTCTGGCAGAGATTAGGCAATAAGGAAAGTATCCTTAAAGCTGCCTGGCCAAAATATGATCCGGAATTGATTATCGAGACTAATGTTACTGTTATTATCCAAGTCAATGGTAAGGTACGCTCCAAGATAGATGTCGCTGTTGACATCCGCGAAGAAGATCTTAAAACATTGGTTCTAGCTGATGAAAAGCTAAAACCCTGGTTAAGAGACCTGCCGATCAAGAAATTCATCTATATTCCTCAAAAACTCGTCAGTATTGTCATCTAAAAAGCTGTTAGATACTTCTTTCTCTTGCGTCTATTATCTTGAGAGAAAGGGGATGTTATGTTTGAGCTTACCCGTCAGGAGCGCCAGGTAATTATTTTTCTAAGCTTGGTAGCTTTAGTTGGCCTGGGGATAAATTTTCTAGAAAAAGTTAGCCCTCCTATAAGAGCGCTTATCCGCTGCGATAATCATTTTTATCAAATAGACTTAAATCAGGCTACGGAAACAGATCTGTTATCCGTGCAACTAATCAGCCTGCAATTAGCCCGCAGGATTATTGCTTACCGCGCCAGCCATGGACAATTCAGCAACCTCGAACAATTAAAAGAGATAAAAGGTATTGGCGAGGCCCGTTATGAAAAAATAAAAGACCTGTTTTTTATAAAATAAAACCATGAAGCATACCTTATTCATACTAGCAGTTATATACTCCTTAGGAATACTTTTTGGCACTTTGGTCAAGATAGGATTTATCTTAGTTTATATTTTAGCGTCAGTATCTTTAGTTTTTAGCTACTTATGGCGAAAAAGCAACCTAGGATGTAGTATTTTCGCCTATATATTAATATTCCTCTTAGGCATAGCGGCATCAGTTAATTCGCGGATTTTACCTAAATGCCATATCAGCCAATACCTATGGCAGGGGAAAGATTCCTGTATTACCGTCCAGGGTTTTATCGCCAGTCAGCCCTGCGTAAAATATAATCAGACCAGTTTTGTTTTTAAGACTCAAAAAACACTCCTTAGTCATACTTTTACAAAGAGTTGCGGGAATATCTTGGTGAAATTAAAGGCTCAAGCTGATTGGCATTACGGAGACCCGTTAATTATTACGGGCTGTATTTATCGGCCGTTTCACTTAGGTAATCTTCGCAGAGGGGGTTATCGTGAATATTTAGCCCGCCAGGGCATATATTCGCTGATGAGGCCGATAGTCATCCGCCGATTCTCCGGCTCAGATAAAAGACAGGGGTGCATTCTTAAAAGATTCGCCCTGAGTTTAAAGCTTAAGATCGAGGATATATTCGATCAATATCTTTCCCCTCTGGCAGCCAGTATTTTGGATGCAATGATCTTAGGAGAAAGGAGAAACATTCCTATCCTGGTTAATAACGCGATGATAAAAAGCGGCACGGTGCATAGCTTACCGAGGCTATACACGAAAATACCTTCAATTGCACCTTGAAACCACATTACCCAATGAAAGCAATTGGTTAAGACAGGAATGAGCAGGAGGAATTACACGACAATTTACGTTGGCTTAACTCCGGAACTGGTTAAGAGTCTCGCTAATATGGCAAGGAAAGAAGGCAAAACAGAGTCAGAAGTATTGAGAAAGATTCTTGATTCCTATCTTAAGGATATTGAAAAGAAGGGCCTGTTTTATGAGCCTTTAAGGAAATTTTCGCCTGTTGGACTGAAGGTTTTACCCAGGACAATAACAAAAAAGCAGGATGAAAAACTAAGAGATTTGTGCGAAAAAACTGGCAGAAAAATAAGTGAACTAGTTAGAGATGCAGTTGAAAGTTTTGTTGAGCAGAGATAACCCGCATCTATTTTAAAAAGGAGATAGATGAAGTATCCATTAGTTGGTTTATGCATTGCTTTCTGTTTAGGTATAATAATCGCGGCATACCTAAAAATTCCATTTCTTGTTCTTTGTTTAGTTGTTTTTCTATTCTTAATACTCGGCATTATTTTCATAAAACAAAACAGTAAATTTACTATTTTTATTCTATGCGCCGTGTTCTTTTTGGGTGCTGCGTTATTAAGAAATTCTCAAATTCTGTCCAATTGCTACATCGCTAAACTCATTCCCTATAAAAGCGACTCTGTTTTTCTGATAGGTGTTATTGATAATGACCCTATTTATCAAGGCGAAAAGGTATCTTTTATTCTAAAGGCAGAGAAGTTAAGAATAAACGAAACTTGGCTGAAGACTTGCGGTAAGGTTTTAGTCAAGGTTCATAAAAAAAATAATTTTGCCTATGGAGACAGGCTATTCTTATTAGGCAAGTTATATCGGCCATTTTCTTTCTCTAAAGGCGAATTCAATTATAGGAATTACCTAAGACATCAAGGCATTTATCTTATCCTTAGTGTAAAAAAGGGCAACATGGTTAAGCAGTTAGACAAAAATGTTGGCAATCCCTTAAAGTCATTTGCCTTTCGAATAAAACATAAAATGAGAGATGTAATTGTTAAGAATTTATCCCCTTTCTCGGCAGGTATATTGAATGCTATTATTTTAGGGGAGAGACAGAATTTATCTGCTCACACCAGAGATGTTTTGGTTTACTCAGGCACTGTTCACATAATTGCCATCTCAGGGTTGCATTTGGCTATAGTTGTTTTTATAATCTTATTAATTTTAAAAATAATAAAGGTCCCGAGGAAACCGCGATATATTCTTACAATATTGCTATTGATTATTTACTGTATGCTAACCGGTGTCAATACACCGGTGGTTCGTGCAACAGTTATGGCGATTATTTTCCTCTTGAGCTATTTTCTTGAGCGCAAAGTTAATATTTACAATTCTTTGTCACTTGCCGCCTTAATAATACTAGCGGTTAATCCTTGGCAGCTTTTTGAGGTTAGTTTTCAGCTTTCATTTTTAAGCGTAGTTTCCATCGTCTGGCTATCTCCCAAGATTAAATCCATATTTCCTGAAAAGTTAAATAAGATACCCTGGATACGCTTTTTAATCTCAGTTTTTTCTGTATCATTCGCTGCCTGGCTTGGACTCTTGCCTTTAATTGCACATTACTTTAGAATTCTTTCTCCTATTACAATATTAGCCAATATGATTATTGTTCCTTATATGACTATTATTGTAGCCTCGGGTTTTAGCCTGGCATTGATTGGCATATTAATTCCTTCCTTAACCTCGATATTCGCAGCAAGCAATGAGTTATTTATTTTAATATTATTCAAGATTAATTCTTTTTTAATCGCTATTCCTGGAGCATATTTCAAATTACCCAGCATATCTTTTGCTTATGTCTTGCTTTATTACGTCCTACTTATATCAGTTTTTAATTTCTCTAAACCAGCGGGAGTTCCCCGCCTGTAAAGGCGGGGGTATCTACTGCCGCCTGCAGTCTCTTTGGCGCACCGCCATTTTAAAATCCAAGCCGCTCAAATTTATTATTGATAGTTACCTCGTTCCTTTTTCGGTCTGGTTAGGTACAATGGGTCCGGTTGCCTACTATTTTAAGATTTTTTCACCGGTTACTGTTTTAGCTAATTTATTTGTTGCCTCCTTAGCGGTTTTAATTACTTTCTGCGGTTTTGCCCTGGTAGCAGCCGGACTGACCTGCCCTTTTCTGGCGCCGCTGTTTGCCCGTAGCAATGAGCTTTTAGTTACACTCTTGATTAAGATTAATTTTTTCCTGGTACGCTTGCCCGCTGCCTACTTTTGTTTTTCATAACTTGCCAGCCTCCATGAATCTATTGACAAAAGTAGGGCCCTGTGTTAAATTAACCTATTATGCGACGAATATTGCTTTTATCTGTTGTTTGCTGGAACTTGATTATCGCTCCGGTATATTCCTATTGGATCTGGACCCCCAAGACTGGGAAATGGATCAATCCTAAGACTGCCGTAAAACTCAGCCCTAAGGAGCAATTCGAGTTTGCTAAGAGTTTTTACGATGAGAAGAAATACGATGATGCCAAGCGGGAATTTAAGAAGCTGCTTAAAGCCTATCCTAAATCATTTGAGGCTTCAGAATCGGAATATTATCTTGGCCTGACCGAAGAAACCCAAGGTAACCTATATGAAGCGTATAAAGCCTATCAGAAGGTTATTGATAAATATCCGTTTTCTGAGCGGATTCAGGAACTGATTGAGCGCGAATACAAAATCGGCGAAGAGTTTTTAGGAGGGGCAAAACGTAAATCTTTAGGCGTTACCCTACCTGTCGAAAATCCGGCGATAGAGATCTTTAGTAAGGTAGTAGAAAATTCTACTTATGGGCCGCTGGCTCCGGCAGCGCAATATAAATTGGGCTTGGTTTTTAAAGGCCTTTTGAGATACTACGAAGCAGAAGAGGCGTTTAATAAAGTTATATCCAACTATCCTGATAGCAACTGGGTTAAGGCAGCGAAGTTTCAGTTAGCTTCTTGTCGGGCAGCAACATCGCGCGGTCCGGATTATGACCAGGTAGCGATAAATGAAGCCAAACAGCAGTTTGAGGAATTCCTCAAGGAGAACCCCGATGCCGCGCTTTCCGAGGAGGCCGAGAGGAATATTGAGCTATTAAGAGAAAAAGAGGCGGAGAGTAATTATAATATTGCTATTTTTTATGAAAAGCAAAAGTTCTATGAAGCAGCGAAAGTTTACTATCAGGATATAGTGGACAATTATCCCCGGAGCCCCTGGGCGGCTAAGGCGTTAGAGAAACTTCAGGTTATGGAGAAGAGAAAATGAAGACTCGTTTGTCAGAGGTGGTTTATTGTTTAGCAGTAAGCAGGTATCGCAAGCTACTCCAGGTATTCCCACTGTTATTAGTCGCTGGTTGCTTGCCGTTTATTGGTTCAGGGTGTGGCTATACGACACGCTCGATGATTGCGGATAAGTTTCAGACTATTTACATCGTACCTTTCGTGAATAAAGTCGATATAACTAGCGATGCCGATGTAGCTAATAAATATAAGATCTACAGGCCAATGATCGAAACAGATATTACCCGTTCAGTGACGGAGAGGTTCCTTTTTGACGGAAATCTTAAACCCACCCGTAAGGAAAACGCTGATCTAATCTTAAAAGGGGAAGTAGTAGAGTACCGTAAGGATCCCTTGCGCTATACGGACGACGACGTAGTGGAAGAATACCGTATTAACCTGGTAGTTAATATTTCTCTTTGGGATAATAAGGAGAATAAGCTGATCTGGGAAGAAAAGAATTTTACAGGAGACACCACCTATTTTACCATAGGCAGCTCAGCCAAGTCCGAAGGTACAGCCGTAAATGATGCCCTTACGGATTTAGCGCGTAGGATTGTGGAGCGTACCGTTGAGCAATGGTAAACAAAGGATCCCCCCTATACCTATTTATTGGTCAGGATAGCCTCGCCAAAGACAGCAAACTTAAACAACTAAAACAGGAATTGCTTGTTAGAGAGACTGAACAGTTTAACACTGACACGTTATATGCCCGGGAATTAAAACTCCCCGAATTACAAGAAAAGATTCTTTGTCTACCGGTTAATTCTAAGAAAAGATTACTTGTTATTAAGGGGGCAGAAGACCTCAAAAAAGAGTTGAAGGATTTTATCCTGAAATATAGCCGAAAACCCTATTCTCAGATAGCGCTGGTTTTAGATATGAATTATTCTGAGCCCAGGGATGATTTTATTAGCGGTCTCTTAAGGTACGTCCAGGTATACCGTTTCAGGGAAGCAGTCAGGTTAGATACATTCACCTTAAGCCGGCAGATTGAATTAGGCAGGCCAGCCTATGCCTTGAGGGTATTAAATCAGCTTTTAGAAAATGGGGAAAGGCCGGAGCGTATCCTGGGTGGATTAAGATATGCTTGGCAAAAGAACTCGCAGGGGGCTCTGGCAGCAAAAAAAGGGCTTAAACTTCTACTTAATTGTGACCTGGATATAAAAACAGGAAGACTTAAGCCGAACTTCGCCTTAGAAAGGCTTGTGCTTTGTTTATGTGGTATGCAGAAGTCTTTTCGCTAAGCGGGATTTCTTACGCCTGGCAGTTTGCGGGTGGATCACTCTCTTCTTAGCGGCCTTATCAAGTTGGGAAAACACCTTTCCTAATAGTGTTTTGGCTTCGCTAAGATTCTTTGCCGATAACAACGCCTGAAGCTTTTTAATAGTTCTTTTTAATTCCTGCTTTATTTTTAAGTTACGCAAATGTCGTTTTTTATCTGCGCGGTTTCTTTTTAAAGAGGTTCTACGTCTAGGCATCTTTTCTCCCTTACTGGCTTGTCTATTGACAGGCAGGCGTTTTGTCTTTAATTATCTTAAGAATATTACCATAATTCAATATCGATGTCAACAAACAAATCAGTTGCCAGATCTGCCAGTGTGATTGGGTTAGCTACCTTTTGTTCCCGCCTCTTAGGTTTTGTCCGCGATGTGGTTATTGCCAGGATCTTCGGAGTTTATCTTTACGCCCAGGCCTTTGTAATTGCTTTTAAGATACCGAATCTATTCCGCGATATGGTAGGTGAGGGCGCTACTAATGCTGCAATTGTTCCGGTTTTTAGCGAATATATTACAAAACACAGCAAGGAAGAATTTTGGGAGTTGGCAAATGTAGTCTTAAATTTACTTTTAGTAATCCTTTCGGTGATAACCTTATTAGGTATCATATTTACACCCCTTATCGTGCGGTTAATTGCTCCGGGATTTGCCGCAGACCCCGCTAAATTAGCCGCTACTATCAAGTTGACTCGCATTATCTTCCCCTATATTTTATTAGTCAGCCTGGCAGCTTACTCAATGGGGATACTTAATTCGCTGAGACATTTTGCCCTTCCTGCCTTTGCGCCCTGCTTTTTAAATATTTCGATTATCGTATTCGCTATCCTTTTTGGGGAGGGCATAAAAGGTTTGAGTTTGGGTGTTTTAGTGGGAGGGGTATTGCAATTAATTATACAAATCCCCATACTCTATCAAAAGGGTTTTCGCCTGCATTTATTCAGGCACTTTCGGCATCCGGCAGCCAAAACCATCGGAATCCTGATGTTGCCGAGGCTATTAAGTTCCTGTATTTATCAATTAAATAATTTTGTTGATTCTATATTCGGTTCTTTGGCTTTTGTCGTAGGTGAAGGTGGAGTAGCGGTATTATATTTTGCCTACCGGTTGATTCAGTTTCCCCTGGGGATTTTTAGTAACTCGCTCTCCCAGGCAGTCTTACCGACTATGTCCACGCAAGCCTTGGAAGGTAATCGGCAGAATTTAAAGCATACTCTTTCTTGGGGACTGCGCGCAAACTTTTTTGTTTTACTTCCTGCTTCAGCGGCCTTTATGGTTTTAGCTCATCTGATTGTTTCTACCCTTTTTCAGGGCGGAAGATTTGATAACTATTCTGTATACGTTACTGCCCAGACTCTCTTTTTTTATAGTCTGGGTTTATTTGCTTATGGCGGCAAGAAAATCCTGCAATCCTGTTTTTTTGCCTTAAAAGATACAGTCACGCCTGCAAAGATAGCGACTTTAAGCCTAGTACTGAATATTCTCTTTAATATAATTTTTATGTTTCCTTTGAAGATCGCTGGTCTTGCCTTGGCAACATCTTTATCCGGCATAATTACTTTCTTTATTCTTCTAGTTCTTTTAAAAAGGAAGCTAGGTAGTTTTCGGACAAGGGCACTGGTTGTTTCTTTCCTGCGTATTTTTTTAGCCAGTGTCTGTATGGGCATTGTGTGTCACTTGATCGCAAAAAGAGACGGGTTATTAACTGCCGGCATGACAGCAAGAATCATTAATTTGGGCTTTATCCTCTTCTTTGGTTTCTTATCCTACATTGGTTTTTGTTTTATTTTCCGAGTATCGGAAGTAAGAGAGCTATGGGCCTGGATCCGCAAAAAAATCAGGGACGGTTCTCAGGATGAAGCTAAAGTGTCCCCAGGAGACTAAAAGGAGGGGACACTTTCTACACGACTTAAGAACCGTCCCTAAGAAGAAATGGACCGATTAAAAAACAAAATAGCGCAATTGCCGGAATCGACCGGCGTCTATTTATTCAAAGACGCCAAAGGGAAAGTTATTTATATCGGCAAGGCGAAATCCCTTAAGAAAAGAGCGCAGTCATATTTCTCTCGGCAACTTTCCGCGAAAACCCAGGCTATGGTAGCGAAAATTAAGGATGTAGAATATATACTGACACCCTCTGAGGCGCAAGCGCAGATATTAGAATCCGCTTTAGTTAAAGAACAACAACCGCAATATAACACTAGCCTAAAAGATGATAAAACTTTTCCTTGGATTAAGATTACGGATGAAGATTTTCCCATAGTCTCTATAGCGCGTAAAAAAATCAAAGAAAGAGGCGATACCTCTTTATATTTTGGCCCCTATACTAATGTAAAGCTCTTACATGAGGCCTTTAAGTTATTGCGCAGGATTTTTGGTTTTCGTTCTTGTAAAAGCTTTCCTAAACAGGCCTGTCTTTATTTTAGGTTACGGCTTTGTCCGGCCCCCTGTATTAAAGAAATAAACTCTAGAGAATACAGGGAGATCATAAAAGAGATCAAGATGTTCCTTTTGTTTCGCCAAGAAGAACTTCTGCATAAACTTGCCTCTAAAATGCAAGAACTATCCAAAGAACAAAGGTTTGAAGAAGCAATCAGGGTGAGGGATCAGTTGAACGCTTTAAGCGCGATAGGCCAAAACAGAATCAGTAGCTTTAGTGAGTTGGAAGATTTAAAAGCACTGTTGGGGCTGGATAAGCTTCCGCGGAGAATTGAGGCCTTTGATATTTCGAATATCGCAGGAAAAGAAGCCACTGGCTCGATGGTAAGTTTCTATAACGGCAGGCCCGATAAGGATAATTACCGGCGTTATCGTATAAAAACAGTAAAAGAAATAGATGATTATAAAATGTTGCGCGAAGTAATTAAGCGCCGCTATGCTAGGCTGATTAAGGAGAATCAGCTGTTACCTGACCTCATCATTATCGACGGAGGTAAAGGCCATTTAGCGGTCGCTAAAGAAGAAACTAAAGGTCTGGGTTTAGGTATATCTTTAGTAAGCATAACCAAGGATAAAGAGAATATTTATATTCCGGGTAGACTGAATCCCATACGGCTAAAATCCGATACCTCTGCCTTAAATCTTATCCGCCGGGTACGCGACGAAGCGCACCGCTTTGCCTTGGCATATCATCATTTATTGAGAAAGAAAAAAGCTTTAGCGCAATGAAATCTTTCGCTCAAAAGGTCTATCGGGTTGTCCTGAATATACCGCTAGGGCAGGTACGTACCTATAAGTGGGTGGCTAAAAAAGTTGGCAGACCTAAAGCGTATAGGGCAATCGGCCAGATTTTAAGAGATAATCCTTATCCACTGATTATTCCCTGCCACCGGGTAGTGCGTTCAGATGGTGACATAGGCGGGTATATTTTCGGCAAAAGGAAGAAGGCAGTAATTTTAGATTTGGAGAGAAAAATTAGACAGATAATGGTATAATATCGGAGGAGGTCTAAAATGGATATAAAAGGTTATTTAAAGTTAATGGTTGAAAAGAACGCCTCGGATATGTTCTACCGGGCAGGTTCAAATGTGCGTTTGCGGATTGACGGGGAAGTAGTTTCGGTAGATGACAAGATCATTGCCCTTGACGAGGTTAATACCGCGGTTAAGGAACTGGCCTCTTCCGAATTAAGAAATTTTTTCCAGAAAAACCTAGATGCTGATTTCGGAATCTATATTCCTGAGCTTGACCACCGTTTCCGTATCAGCATATTTACTCAACGTAATTGGCCGGCCCTGGTAGTGAGAAATATCCGCTCGGAAATCCCCAGTTTCGATGAATTAAACCTGCCTAGCGAAACGTTAAAGAAGTTGTGCATGGAAAAAAGAGGATTAGTACTTTTGACCGGAAGCGCTGGTAGCGGTAAATCGACTACGATTGCCAGCATGATTGAGTACATTAATAATAATAGCAATAGGCATATCTTAACCGTCGAAGAACCGATCGAATTCACTTTTAAGGACAAAAGGTCTATTATAAACCAGAGGGAGCTGGGTATCGATGTGGCTTCTTATGATATAGCGCTGCGTGCTTTCACTATGCAGAGCCCGGATGTCATCTACATCGGCAATATCCGCGATTATCAAACTATGTCCGCTGCCCTTACTGCAGCCGAAACGGGGGTCCTGGTATTAAGCACGTTACACACCGTAAATACAGCCCAGAGCGTAGAGAGAATGATTAATTTATTTCCTCCACATCAGCACCAAGAGATCAGGGCGCAATTATCCCTGTTATTAAAAGGGATAGTATCGCTGAGATTAATACCCCTGGCTAATAAAGTTGGCCGTCTGCCAGCTTACGAAGTGATGTTACTTACCCCCACTATCAGCCGCCTCATCCGCGAAGGCAAGGTTTGGGAGATGCTGTCGTTTATTGAAGATGGGGAGGTATTCGGTATGAGGTCTTTTAACCAATGCTTAACAAAATTAGTAAAAGATGGTAAGATAACCGAGGAGGAAGCAGGAATTTTTGCAGACAACAGAGATGAATTTATATTGGCACTGAGAGGGATTAAAAAATGATAAAAAGGAGCGGTCATGTCAGTAGAAGATATAAGGTCCAAAATTTTAGTTATATCCAAGCGCCTTGAAGGATTAAGAGGTTATCTTTGACGTTGAAAAGAAAAACCTGCAGATCGCTGATTTAACCAAACAGATGTTCAGCGCAGAGTTTTGGCATGATGAACAAGGGGCTACCAAGGTAGTCAAGCAGCTCAAATTCCTTAAGTCATCGGTTGAATCTTGGGCACTCGCCTTTAAAAAATATCAAGAATTAAAAGAGCTTGCCGATATTTTGCAGGATCAGGATAAAGATCTTATCGCAGATTTATCGCGGGATTACGCTGCCCTCCTAGAAGAGGTCGATAAACTGGAATTTAGAACCATTTTGAGCGGTGAGTTGGATAAAAACAACGCTATCTTGAGTATTAATGCCGGTGCTGGCGGTACCGAGTCCTGCGATTGGGTGGGGATGCTTTTTCGTATGTATAGCCGTTGGGCAGAGCGTCACGGGTATTTATTTAAGACCACAGACATATTGCCGGGTGAAGAAGCGGGTATCAAGAATGTTACGGCCCTGGTGGAAGGAGAATATGCTTACGGTTACCTGAAAGCAGAGCGCGGAGTGCACCGATTGGTGCGTATCTCTCCCTTTGATTCCAATAAACGCCGGCACACCTCTTTTGCTTCAGTAGATATCATCCCGGAATTAGAAGAAGGTCTTGATATAAAAATAGAAGATAAAGATTTGCGTATAGATGTCTTCCGTTCCTCTGGGGCCGGTGGTCAAAGCGTTAATACCACTGATTCGGCAGTGAGGATTACCCATCTGCCTACGGGGTTGGTGGCCCAGTGCCAGAATGAGCGCTCGCAGTTGCAAAATAAACAAACAGCAATGAAGATCCTAAAATCCAGGATTTATGAACTCGAAGAGGAGAAAAAAGAAGAGGAATTGTTTAAGCAATATGATGCGCAGAAGAAGAAGATAGAATGGGGCAGTCAAATACGCTCTTACGTCATGCATCCTTATAGCTTGGCTAAAGACCATCGCACTGATTACGAAGTCGGCGATATCTCAAGGGTGATGAACGGAGAGATCGATGATTTTATTGAAGCTTATTTAAAAAGCACCGTACGTAAATAAAGTAAAAATGCTTGGATTTATTAAAAAAACTATCTTAAAACAAAAACAGGGGATGATTAATAAAAGATATCCCGGGATAAATATTGTTTTGCATCCGGAGATGCCCAGTCCTTCGATGAATAAGATGGTGGAGCTAGGCGGATTGGTTAAACTCGTAAATTCCCTTGAATCGAAAATCAGCAGCCTTTCCGACGCCCAGCTAAGACAAAAGATAGAGGATTTTAAGAAACATATCTTGGAAAAAAATGAAGAACTTTCACCGGAGATCGAAAAGTTTACAGAGGCAATGTCGGCCGTGGCTATCCCTGAAGAGAAAGAAAAAATTAAAGAGAAGCTTAAGATAACCCGTAATAAAATTTTTGCCGATATCCTGCCGGAGGCATTTGCCGTAGTCAGGGAGGCTTCCAAGCGTACTATTGGACTGAGGCATTTTGATGTGCAGATAGCCGGCGGGATTATTCTGCATGAGGGTAGGATTGCCGAGATGGCTACGGGTGAAGGTAAAACTCTCGTAGCTACCCTTGCGGCCTACCTAAACGCCTTATTAGGTAAGGGTGTACATATCGTTACGGTTAATGATTACCTTGCCCGGCGTGACCGGGATTGGATGGGGCCGATTTATGAATTTCTCGGGCTAAGCGTAGGAACTATTCAGCATGATATGTCTGATGAGGCAAGAAAGATCGCTTATGCCTGCGATATTACTTATGGTACAAATAACGAATTTGGCTTCGATTACCTGCGCGATAACATGAAATATAGTTTGACGGAGTTGGTGCAGAGGCCTTTTTATTTTGCTATTGTCGACGAGGTAGATTCCATATTAATTGACGAGGCGCGCACCCCCTTAATTATTTCAGGCCCGGCCGAGGAATCAACTGAGAAATATTATACTGCCAAGGATATCACCGAGGCGCTGAAAGGAAGGCGGGTAACTGAAAAAGACGAGATTGACGCTAAATATAAAGGGGAAGACCTCTCGCGCGGATTTGATTATATTGCCGATGAAAAGGCTCAGACGATTGCCCTGACCGAAGAGGGGGAGACTAAAGCAGCCCGGATGTGGAATGTAGAAAGCATGCATAGTATCGAAACTATCGAATACCGGCACCATACTATCCAGGCATTAAGGGCAAAGGAATTTTTCGAGCGGGATGTTGATTATGTGATTAAAGACGGCGAGGTAATCATTGTAGATGAGTTTACCGGTAGGATGATGCCCGGAAGGCGCTGGTCAGACGGCCTGCATCAAGCCGTGGAAGCCAAGGAGGGCCGTAAAATAGAGCGCGAGAATCAGACTCTAGCTACAGTGACCTTTCAGAATTATTTCCGGATGTACGAAAAGTTAGCCGGGATGACCGGGACCGCTTTTACCGAAGCCAATGAATTTAAAAGTATATATCAGTTAGATGTTGTAGTTATCCCCACGAATAAGAATCTTGTCCGTACTAATTACACCGACCGAATTTATAAAACTGAAGAAGAAAAATTTAATGCGGTAGTTGAAGAAGTTGCCGAGCTTTATAACCTGGGTAGGCCGGTGCTAGTCGGAACCATCACTATAGATAGGTCTGAGCGGTTATCCGAAATGCTCAAGAGGCGCGGGATTACCCACCAGATTTTAAATGCCAAATACCATGAAATGGAGGCACATATTATCGCCCAGGCGGGTAGATATAAAGCAGTAACTATCGCTACTAATATGGCAGGCCGGGGAACCGATATCCTTTTAGGGGGGAATCCGGAGAACATTGCCAGGAATGTAATTAAGCAGAAGCTTCAGCCGGAAGATCCGGATTATGCCCAGGAGTATCGCAGGTTATTGGATAAGTATAAAAAAGAAACAGAAGTTGAGCATGATAAAGTAGTTGAATTAGGTGGTCTGCATGTTTTGGGTACCGAACGCCATGAAGCCCGGCGCATTGACAATCAGCTGCGCGGCCGTTCCGGCCGGCAGGGGGATCCTGGCTCGTCGAGATTTTATGTTTCCTTAAAAGATGATTTAATGCGCTTATTCGGTTCTGACCGGCTGGTCAATCTGATGGATAAACTTGGCCTGGAAGAAGGTCAGGTCATAGAGCATCCGTGGGTAACCAGGTCGATCGAGATTGCCCAGAGGCGGGTGGAACAGCACAACTTCGAGATCAGGAAGCAACTATTAGATTATGATAATGTGATGAATAAACAGAGAGAGATTATCTACGTTCAACGCAGGGAAACTCTCGAAGGCATTTCTTTAAAAGATAATATCCTGGAAATGGTCTCAGGGATTATCGAAGGTTTAATCGTGCAATATGTGGGGAATAATTCCAGTAATCAGGAACCGGATTTTGCCGGCCTGGTCAATATTCTTAAATCTAAATTTGGTTTGGCAGTAGAATCATCCAGGATCCAGAACCTCAGTAAAGCTGCCTTAAAAAATGAGTTATGTTCTAGTATGGTTAGCTTGTATGAGGAAAAAGAAAATGAGATGAGGAGCGATTTATTACGCCATCTTGAGCGTATGGTTTTCCTACAGATAATCGATTTAAAATGGAAGGATCATTTATATGTCATGGATAGTTTAAGGGAGGGGATCGGCCTGCGCGCTTACGGCCAGCGCGATCCTTTAGTAGAATATAAACGCGAGGCATTTGATATGTTCAGTCAGATGGTTTCTTCTATTGAAGAGGATGCCGTAGAGGCGGTATTTAAGTTGCAGCCGGTTAAGCCAGAAAAATTTCGGGGAGTATTCAGTTCTGTTTCTCAGGAGTTACTGCATCCTGAAACAACTCAATTCGAATCTCCCAAGCAGCAAGTGTCCGAATCTGGAGAAGATGATTCTACTATTGTATCCAGAGTCTCCCACGACCCTATCCAGGTGTCTCATTCTAAAGTAGGACGTAACCAACCCTGCCCTTGCGGTTCAGGAAAGAAATTTAAGAAATGTTGCGGCAGATAAATTCGCATATCGCACCATGCCTGCCGGCAGGCAGGTATCGTACCATGCCTACCGGCAGGCAGGTATCGCATATCGTAAAAGTATCATTCCCCTGTTTATTATCCGCTGTTCTACTTATTCTATCCTTCCCCAAGTTTAATCTTGAGTTTGTGGCGTGGTTTGGTTTTGTACCTTTATTTTTAGCTTTAGAAAATAAATCTAAAAGCAAGGCATTTTTACTTTTTTACCTTACCGGAGTCATATTTTGGTTTGGTACTATTTACTGGCTCATTCATGTTACCCTGCCTGGGTTAATCGTTTTAGTTTTATATCTGGCATTATATTTTGCTATTTTTGGTTTGTTGGTTTTTAGTATCGGCTATCGGCTATCGGCTATCGGCTTGCTGTTTATTCCTGCGCTTTGGGTAGTTTTAGAATATTTGCGCGGCCACCTTTTAAGCGGTTTTGGCTGGGCTTTGTTGGGTTATTCGCAATATTTAAATCTACCGGTTATCCAGATTGCTGATATTACCGGGGTCTGGGGAGTTTCTTTCCTGGTGATGATCTCCAATGTTATAATTTATACGCTTATCACCCGTCGTTCATCAGGCAGGGCAAAAGTAAAAAGTTCTTGGTTTGCTATATCCTGTATAATTATTGTTTTGCTTTATGGTTTTTATAAGATTAACCAAACGCCAAAAGCCGAATCCCAGTCATCGTTAACAATATCCGTAATTCAGGGGAATATACCCCAAGAGATGAAATGGGATAACCGGTCCAGCAGCCTGATCATTGAGCGCTACTTTAATTTGACCGCCAAGGCGATCAAAGACGGGCCGGATTTAATCATCTGGCCTGAGGCTGCCCTGCCAGTAGTCCTAGAAGAAGAACCGGTTTATTTCGACAAAGTACTCAACTTTACACGAAAAATCAGTACCCCCCTGCTTCTAGGCGTGGTGACTTATAGAGACAATCTCTATTATAATAGTGCGTTATTAATTTCTAAGGAAGGTAGCTTCATTAGAAGATACGACAAAATTCATCTCGTCCCTTTCGGCGAGTATATCCCCTTAAGGAAGGTTTTTGACTTTCTAGAGACTATCGCTCCTATCGGCGATATTACTGCCGGGAAAGAATATACCCTCTTTGAAGTTTCACGAGCGGGTAGACGTCCTTTGGCTGTTTTTAGCGTTTTAATTTGTTTTGAAGATTTATTTCCTGAACTTTCGCGCAGGTTTGTAAGTAGGGGAGCAGAGTTTTTGGTTAATATAACCAATGACGCCTGGTTTGGCGATACGTCAAGCCCTTATCAACACTTAGCTGCTTCCGTATTCAGGGCAGTGGAAAACCGGGTGTTTCTGGTGCGTTCTGCCAATACCGGAGTATCCGGCTTTATTTCTCCGCAGGGCAAGATTATTTCCCTGGTTGAAGATGGGCAAGGGAAGAATACTTTTATCCCGGGTGCATTAACTCAGCAGATAGATGGTTTCAACAGGGCCTCAAGTTTTTACACGCACTACGGTGATTTATTCATTCTTGTTTGTTTTTTATTTATTTTAAGCGTTATTATATTTATTTTTAAAAAAAAGAGATGAAAAAAACAATATTTTTGTTTTTAATATTATTTTTGTTTTTTGTTGCAGTAGGCATCTACTTTCTGGATAAAGATCCCTTTCTCTGTCCGATAGAGTACGCAAAAGATATCCTGATCCGCTCTGATGCTTACGGCGAAGGCCTCTTTGCTGCCAGCCGCCGGGGCAACCGGTTACATAACGGAATTGATCTCCTTGCGGAGATTGGTAGCCCGGTATTAGCCAGCCGTTCGGGCATAGTTATTGCTGTCACTAACAGTCCAGGAATGGGTAATTACGTTATCCTGTGCCATACAAGAAATATTACCACTATTTACGGTCACCTTAACGCTATCTACGTTGTAAAGGGTGGATTTGTGCGTCAAGGTCAGGTGATTGCCAGCGTAGGTAAAACCGGAAATGCCAATGCCCGGGGTATCCTGCCTCATCTACATTTTGAAGTCAGGAAATCCGGTATCCCCCAGGACCCCTTAGAATACCTACCTTAGGAAGCAATATTCAAGGATCATTCCGTTAAAATACTATTAGTCTTTTGGGTGATAATTATAAGGGATGGTTTAGCCGATTCTCTTAAGGGATAGCTATTTTTCTTCTCTCGGTTCCATATGTACAACGACGTCGGTTACTTCGGGCAGGCTTTTTTTAATCGCCTCTTCAATAGCATAACTTATTTCATGAGCCCTATTTATATGCATGTTCGGTTTTACCTGGACGTGAAGGTCGATATAGATATCATCCGGCCTGCCGCGCGTCCTTATTTTATGGCAGGTTTTTACATCCGGGATATCCAAGACAATGTCGACTATTTTCTTTACATCCACGATGGGGGCGGTATCGCAGAGTATTGCCGCATTATGCCTGATGATCTCATAGCCGGTGTAGCCGATGAATAAGGAGATGACCATAGTTGTAATCGCGTCAAGGAAAACTGGCAACCCCAACTTCATTGCCAAAAGGGTAATGATAACCGAAAGAGAGACAAAGATATCTGCCCTGGTATGCATTGAGTCTGAAATCAGGATTTCGCTTTGCAGATGCTTGCCTTTCTTATACTCATAGTTCATTACCCAGAAGTTAATACCTAAAGTAATAAACATTATTATAAAGCTCCTCAAATCTATCCTAGGCATAATTTGGTGGGAGAGTCTCTGTAAGCCTTGCTTGAATAGGTTAAAGGTGACAATAAATAGTAAAGCGGCGATAATTAAAGCAAATAATGTCTCGTATTTTCTATGACCGTAGGGATGCTCTTTGTCCTTGGGCTGGGAGGCGACGCTGATGCCGACCAAGCCGATAATATTAGAGGCGCCGTCAGATAAGGAATGGAAACCGTCCGCAGTCATACTCACGCAATGGCTCAAGAGGCCGTAGATGATTTTTGCCGCGGCAACGAGCCAGTTGAGGAATAAGATTAATATTAAGATTTGACGGATTAATTTATAGTGATTCTTGATGTCTAATCGCATACCATAATTATATACAGTTTAATCTTTCTTTCAAATACTTTATTTACGGGAAAGGTTCAATATTGCTTAACTCAATTTTCCGTGATAGTATATCATCAGTTTAGAAGTATCGAGGGTGTCTCCGGATAAGGAGCATATGGGAATGTTTAAGAAACTAATTTTTTTCTCGGTTCCTATTTTTTTGTTATTCAATTTCGTCTATTCTATAAACCTAGGCTTGTCATCGGAGATCAGGGAACTGGAGCCGATCAGAGATACTGACCGGATTTTGATTTTAGCTCCCCATCCTGATGATGAAGTTATCGGCTGTGCCGGTATCGTTCAAGAGGCAGTTAGGGTAGGAGCAGATGTCCGTATAGTATATCTGACAAACGGAGATCATAACCAGGTTGCTTTTATTGTGTATGAAAAGAGGTTCACCTTAAGAAGGGGTGAATTTATCCATATGGGCGAGGTGCGCCGCAAGGAAGCAATAAAAGCAGCCCAGGTGCTTGGCCTAAGCGAAAAAAACCTCATATTTTTAGGATATCCTGATTTCGGAACCTTCTCGATATTGAATTATTATTGGCAAAATATCAAGCCCTACCGCAGCTTCTTGACTAGGATATCCGCTGTGCCTTATAAGAATGATCTATCTTTTAGGGCTCCTTACAAGGGGGAAAGCATATTATATAATTTAGAAGAAGTATTGCTAGGATACAAACCCAATAAAATTTTTGTTTCTCATCCTGCGGACGCAAATGTTGACCACAAGGCGCTATATCTGTTCACAGAGATTGCTTTAGGGGACTTAGAGGGAAAGATAGGCAGGCCCAGGGTATATCCTTATCTGGTGCATTGCCTGGGGTGGCCATTGCCGAGGCATTATCATCCAGAGTTAAACCTCGATCCTCCTGAACAACTGCAGAATTCGCCGATTCAATGGCGTAAGTTTACCTTGACCACAGAGCAATTAAAAAATAAACATCAGGCTATTCTTTGCCATAAAAGCCAGACCGAATCCAGCGCATTTTATCTACTATCCTTTGTTCGCCAGAATGAACTATTCGGGGATTACCCCATTATAGATTTCAGCGGATACCTGCCTTCTACTAATAAGACTGCCCTGTTCTTGTCAGAGATATTCAATCACGATGATACCTTAGAAGCTGGGGATTCCCCAGATGTTATCGCAAGTACGGGCAGGGTTAGCTATGCCTTGGGTAATAATTGTCTCACCATCAGTATAAACAAAAAGAAAGAGGCGGGTTACAAACTAAGCGGTTTGATTTATATTTTTGGTTATAGCAAAAAAACTGCTTTTGCCAAGATGCCCAAGATACGCATATTGACTAAAGGTAATAGGTTCAAAATATTTGATGGCCGAAAAATAGTTGATCCAAAAGGAGCTAGCTTGGAGTATAAGCGAAGTGAGCTGATTTTAAAGATACCGTTAAAAATATTAGGGAATCCGGATTTTATTTTAACCGCTGTTAAAACCTATTCCGGTATTTTGCGTACGGATACCTCGGCATTTAGGAAAATTAATTTGAAATAAAGGAGGTTTAAGATGCTTGATCTAAGTTTAGTTCAAATCGATAAACCCCAGGAGGTCAATTTAATCTTAGGCCAAAGTCACTTTATTAAAACCGTCGAGGATCTCTATGAGGTATTAATGAATGGCGTACCAGGTATAAAATTTGGCTTGGCTTTTGTGGAATCCTCCGGCGCCTGTAAGATAAGGGTCGAAGGTAATGATCCGGAATTGCAGGAGCTAGCTTCAGCGAATGCCCTTAAGATAGGGGCAGGGCACAGTTTTATCGTATTGATAAAAAACGCCTACCCGATAAATATCCTGAATGCAATTAAAGCCATTCCCGAAGTTTGCACGATATATTGTGCCTCCAGTAACCCGGTGGAAGTAATTATTGCCGAAACTAAACAGGGGCGCGGCATATTAGGGGTAATTGATGGCCTGCATCCTAAGGGTATTGAATCTGCTGAGGATATCGTTTGGCGTAAGGAGTTATTGCGTAAATTAGGCTATAAGCTTTAATTTTTTTCTTGCATTTTATCTCCTGTTTGTTATAATTTTTATGCTCAAAAGAATGGATCTTAAAAAGATACGTAAAAGCATCAGCGGATTTTTTACCTGGATAGGTTTAAGTTTATGCTCTTTGATAATCAGAGTTATCCCTGGTTCCTTGATATACCCCCTGGCCAGGCTTATCGCCTTTTTGGGGTACTTTCTGGTACGCAAGAAACGAAAAATTGCCTTGGAAAGCTTGAACATTGCTCTTGGTCAAGAAAAAACCCGAGATGAGATTGTAAAAATCGCCAAAGAATGTTTCGTTTGTATGGCTAAAGGAGGGGTAGAGCTTATTTATCTTGTCGATAGGCCGCACCTCTTAAAGAAGCGCGTCCAAATAATCGGTAGGGATAATCTTGATGTTGCTTTAGCCAGGGACAAAGGAGTTATTCTTATCAGTGCGCATTTCGGAAACTTTCCAATAATGCTTGCGCGTCTGGGGCTGGAGGGTTATAATGTAACGAGTATTATGCGGCCGATGCGGAATAATTACGTGGAAAAATTATTTTCGACCAAGCGCAAAAGGTTTAACATCAAAACCATTTATAGTCAGCCCCGTAAAGTTTGCATCGAATTAACAATAAAATCTATCAGGGATAACGAACTGGTTTTTGTTCTTTTGGATCAGAACTTTGGTACGGGTGGCGTATTTGTAGACTTTTTTGGGAGGAAGGCGGCTACGGCTACCGGTCCTTTAGTGTTGGCGCGACGTACAAAAGCAGCGATCGTCCCTTGTTTTATGGTAAGACAAAGAGATGATACGCATAAAATTATTATTGAGCCACCTTTTGAGCAGGAAGAAAAGGGCAGTTACCAAGAGAACTTAATCGCAAATATACAGGGGCTGACCAATATAATTGAGGCTTATATCCGTAAGTACCCTGAGCAGTGGGGTTGGATTCACCGCAGGTGGAAAAGTAGGCCAAACTTAGAAAGAGGAGGTGTATAACAATGGCAGAAGAGGTTAAGAAGACAGAGGCAAAAAAGGTCATTTCTACCATCTTTAAAGTGGTCTTAGGCCTAGTATTTTTAGTATTAGGTGGCCTGGCACTTATACGCTGGTTGAATGCTCTTTTAATCGTATTTAAGGGCTGTATAGGACTATTCCTGATTTTAGCAGGTGTTATTACCCTAGCCATAGCCAAGGAATAATCCCAATAACTGTATTGCATATACAAAGAAGGGTTAGTAATTCTGTCTTTTTATTGATATTTGGTCTAACAGCCAAACAGCGAAAATGAAAAGTTAGGATTATTAACCCTTTTATTTATACATTCGCAGCAGGGAAACCTCGTCATCTATGGCGAGGATGAACAAAGTTTTGCTTGGGTATCAACCATAACAGGCCGAGGTAGCCGTAGGTTGATTTTCCATTTCTTAAAAGGGCCGGTTTTTATACCTAAATCTGATTAATCCAATAACTTTACAAGCGCTATTTTTCGGATATAATGAAAATATAGCCGTTAAAAAAAGACATCCTATAAGAAGTAAAGATAAATTTTAATAGATTTTCAAAGAGCCTGCCTACCGGTCAGGCAGGCAATTGTTCTTTTAAAACTAAATGTAACTAAAGACCCGGGCAGGGTTATAGTCTT